>Ga0209717_1000222_pt1 | contig 73018 bp, 71 predicted proteins | sample AD_UKC048_MetaG_FD_184418 | JGI IMG/M metagenome (GOLD analysis project Ga0209717, IMG submission 184418) | Active sludge microbial communities of municipal wastewater-treating anaerobic digesters from USA - AD_UKC048_MetaG (SPAdes) (version 2) | ecosystem: Engineered > Bioreactor > Anaerobic >...
ATCATAGACCAAGGAAATCATTAGGCTACAAGACCCCTTATGAGTGTATGCAAGAAGCTGGACTTTTAAAACAAAAAACAATTAAAAAAACCCGAACATAAAATTGCATTTCGGGGGTGAATTCGCCATTTCCTGTAATAAATCACTATAGCATATTTTAAATTTTATGTCAACCCCTCAAAATAATCTCATCATCTTTTACACCGGCTCTGGTAAGGGAAAAACCACAGCTGCTTTGGGTTTGGCCCTGCGTGCTCTCCGCGAAAAAATGAAAGTCCTTTTAGTGCAATTTATAAAATCAGCCACAAAAAGCGGGGAAGTATCCTTAAAAAATATTTTACCAAATTTAGAAATTAAATGTTTTGGCGCTGGGTTTGTGACATTCGCAGAATGTCATCCTGAGCAAAAGCCGAGCGGAGCGAGGCTGAAGCCGAAGGATCCCGTGTGTTTAAAACCACACAAAGTTCAAGCCCAACGCGGCCTCTCCTTTGCCAAAAATTTGCTTAAATCAAAAAAATATGATGTAATTATTTTGGATGAAATATTCGTGGCTTCGCACTTGAAATTAATTTCTAAAACTGATATTATTGATTTAATTGCTTTAGCCAGAAAGTCTAAAAAAACATTTTTAGTCTTAACAGGTCGTGGATGTCCAAAAAGTTTATACAAATTTGCTGATCTAATTACTGAAATGACAGAAATTAAGCACCCATTTAAAAAAGGTACTCAAGCCATAAAAGGCATAGACTATTAATCAATTATCCGAGGATACCAAAGTGGTCAACTGGGGCAGACTGTAAATCTGCTGGCTTTTGCCTTCGTAGGTCCGAATCCTACTCCTCGGACCAAAAATATTATTATGACCGTTCACGATAAATTAAATTTAATCAAAAGAAATACGGCTGAAATTATTGGTTTGGAAGAATTAGAAAAAATGTTAGAAAATGGTGAAAAATTAAAACACTATATTGGCTTTGAGATTTCTGGCAGAATCCATCTTGGCACTGGTATAATGTCCATGATGAAAGTCAAAGATTTGCACGATGCCGGCATTGAGTGTTCAATTTTTTTAGCTGATTGGCATGCTTGGATAAACGATAAACTTGGTGGTGATAAAGAAATTATTAAAGAAGTTGGCATTGGCTATTTTAAAGAAGGTATGATAGAATGTTATAAATTGATTGGTGGTAATCCCGAAGATATTAAATTTATTTTAGGTTCAGAATTGTATCATAATAATGATGAATATTGGCAAACTTTTATTGATGTTTGTAAAAATTTAACTTTAGCCAGAGTTACTAAATCCACCACCATTATGGGCAGAAATCAAGGTGAAACCATGCCTTTTGCTTGGCTGGTTTACCCGCCAATGCAAGTGGCTGATATTTTTGTTCAAGGATTAAATTTAGCGCACGCCGGAATAGATCAACGCAAAGCCCATGTTATAGCTAGAGAAGTCGCTACAAAATTAAAATATGCGCCTTTAAAAAATAAAGCTGGTGAAATAATTAAACCAATCGCTTTGCATCATAATTTAATTTTAGGTTTAAATAAACCAGACATTTGGCCAATTATCGACAAAGAAAGTTTGCAAGAAGTTCTATCACAGATGAAAATGAGTAAATCCAAACCAGATTCGGCTGTTTTTATTGATGATAATAAAGAAGATATAAAAAGAAAAATTAGCAAAGCTTTTTGCCCTGATGGCGAAATAGAATTTAATCCCATTTTAGATTGGACTAAAAATATTATTTTTCCTAATAGTCAAAAAGGAATTGCTATTAACCGTGAAGAAAAATATGGTGGCAATATTAATTATGCTAACTATGAAAATTTAGAAAGAGATTTTAAGGATAAAAAAATGTCTGCTGTTGATTTGAAAAATTTTGTTGCCAATTGGCTAATTGATTTTTTGCGGCCTGCGCGCGAGCATTTTTCTAAAGGCAAAGCCAAAGAGATGAAAGAATATTTGGAAAAAGTGCAAAAATTTAAAAAATAGACATTTAGATGTTGTGTTTTGAAAATTAAAAATTAAAAATTGAAAATTTGTTTTGGGCCCTTAGCTCATCTGGTAGAGCGTCCCGACACATGTCGGGGAGATGAAGGGTTAAAAATATGAAACAACCAGGCGTTTATATATTACAAAGTTTAAAAAACGATAGTTATTATATTGGCAGTACTGAAGATATGAAAAATAGATTTCAAGAACATAATAACAGCAGAGTAAAAGCAACAAAATTTTTAATTCCTTGGGAAATAAAATTATTTTACAAAACTAGTACTATAAAAGAAGCAAGGCAATTGGAATATAAAATAAAAAAGTTAAAAAGTAGAAAAATAATTGAAAAAATAATAGCTAGCGGAAAAATAACTTTAAATTTTGGGCCCTTAGCTCATCTGGTAGAGCGCTTCCATGGCATGGAAGAGGTGAAGGGTTCGATCCCCTTAGGGTCCACCAAAAAATAAAAAATATTTTCGCCGACTTAGCCGAGCTGGTGGAGGCGAAGAAGCCGCCTAAGTGGCTTCAAGCGGTTTGTAAATAAACTGTGGGTCTTTAAAAAAATAAAAATGCCGACTTAGCTCAGTGGTAGAGCAATAGTTTTGTAAACTATGGGTCCTGGGTTCGAATCCCTGAGTCGGCTCCATTATTTCTTCAATTTCTAATTATTAATTTTGAATTTTGAATTTCACGGATTTTAATTTCAAAATTAAATCATTAAAAATTATTTTAAAATTGCAAAATTAAAAATTTAAAAATTTCAACACTATGGCTACCAAATACAAAGAAAGACTTATTGGTTTAGAATGCACTGAATGCAAGAAAATTAGTCATTATTCTAAAAAGAATAAAAAAACCATTAAGGAAAAATTACAAATCAATAAATATTGCAAATTTTGTCGCAAGCATACTTTGCATAAGGAAACTAAAGTGAAATAGATTTTTTTAGTTTATCCCGAGCGTAGTCCCGCAGAATTGCGGGGCGAAGTCGAGGGATCCCGTGTAATAAACTTACGCGTGTTAATGCTAAAAAGCATTTTATTTTTTGTTTTTATGTTTTAATGTTAAAATGCCTGTCTGCCGATGAGGCAGGTTAAAATGTGCACCGCGGGGGTGTAGTTCAGTGGTAGAATGCTGGTCTCCAAAACCAGAGATGAGAGTCCGATTCTTTCCGCCCCCGCCAAAAAATTAATAAACTTATAATTAATTTTTATTATTATGAACAATCTCGCAGAACAAATGTCTACAAAAAGTTTTGAGGATATTCTCCCAATGAATCACCTTGAACTTTTAAATTTAACCGAAAGAGATTTGGCTGGAAAAACTCTCGATGATTTAAGAGTAATAAAAGCCGAACTTGAAAAGATGAGTGAAAGTCCAAACAAAGCGATAGTTTTGAATTTGGTGAATGGGTTAATAACAATGTTAGAGAAATAATAAAATTAATAAAAACAGCCAAGACGAGGCTGTTTTTTGATTGCTCAAACTTGACATATTTTATATTTAACATATAATCATCTTACAAATAACGTTCATTAACCAATTAACAAATTACAATCAGAGGAGCAAAACATGCTGACGGTTATTAAAGGTCTTGATCAGGTAACAACTGATAGAATAATTGAATTGACGTAAAACATTTGTTTGGAGGAAGGAAAAAAGTGATTAGGTACAAGAAAAAGTATTCCTATTGGTGAGCTGGCGGTAATGGTTGGAAGTGCTATTGTTAAAGACGAAGCACTCAGCAGAAGAAACGTCAGAACCACCAAGGATGGAAAGATTGATGGAAGGGTATTTGTAAAAATCATTAAGATGGTAGCAGTTGAAGAGAATAACATGATTCATTATCTTGATGATGAGCTCAAAAGATGTGTGATCCATCTAGAGTATTATAAAGGCGATAAAACAATCGGGGCATATGTTGGCTTAAGAATGGCAAAAGAGGAAAGTGGAGAATTGAGAGCTCCTAGAAAAAAAATTCGTCAACAAGACGTTTCTTCAATCAGCGATGATATGGAGTTCGATCCAGACAGTATTTGTTGCGTAGCTGCATATATTTCTCGGACGCTTGAGGAAAGAGGGGTAATTTTTACCAGAGAAGAATTTTCTGATTTTGCCATAGCTTTGAAACTTGAAGTATTTTCTGGAAAGGGAAAGAAATAAATGCTTTTGGCCACACATCTGTGTGGCTTTTTTTTGCCCAAAATTCCATTTTCTGTCATAATAATTTTAGAAAATTATGCCTAAAATTCTCCTTCATTCCTGTTGCGCGCCATGTGGCGGGCAAGTAATTAATGAATTAAAAGCGCAGGGCTTTGAGGTCACTGTCTTTTTTTATAATCCCAATATTTTCCCAATTGAAGAATATGAAATTAGAAAAAATGAAATAGAAAAATTTTGCCAAAGTCAAAACGTGGAATTTATAGCAGAGGATTACAATCATAAAAAGTGGCTAGAATTTATTAAAGGATTAGAAAAAGAACCAGAAGGCGGACCTCGTTGTTTTAAATGCTATGAATTTCGTCTACAAGAAACAGCTAAATATGCTAAAGAAAATAATTTTGAATATTTTGCTTCCACACTTTCCATTTCGCCGCACAAAAATGCCGAAAAAATAAATGAAATCGGTAGGGAAGTTGTCTTCAGTCTCCTGACTGGAGACGTAATGCCTCATTTAATTTTTTACGAAGCTGACTGGAAAAAACACGACGGCTTTAAAAAATCCTGCGAATTATCTAAAACTCATAATTTTTATCGCCAAAAATATTGTGGCTGTGAGTTTAGCTTTCATTTGTCTACGCTCTAAAATATCTAATTAACGCTCCGGCGCCTGCCTGCCGGCGAGGCAGGGATAAATTCCAGTATTTTAATTTTGTTTGTAAAGTGCTATACTTTAAATATAAAAACCTGCTCGCCGTAGTGATAATTAGTCGTTATGGAGCGAAGGCGGGTACTTAAATATGACTCATGATAAATGACTAGATTTAAAAGATAAAATTAGCTCTAATTTTAAAATTGAAGAGTCTAAAAAAGAAACATTAGAAAATGTGTCAGATTCTGTTTGCGAAACTTTGATTTTTAACGGTCCAAATGGTAAAATAAAGTTAGAGTGGATATCTAAACCCAAAATTTTGGGTGAAAAAACTTTGTATTCCGGTCGGGTGGGCGCTGATGTTAAGGTTGAAAAAGTTTATAGTCAAGATGAAAAATCAGAATTTCTTAAGGCCTATCTTTTTAAAGATAATGATTGGCAAGAAATTAATACTCAAAATTTTAATTTTTAAATAATTATTTACTCATTAGTTTTGACTTTTGAGTTTTGACTTTTGAGTTTTGACTTTTGAGTTTTTTATTATGTTCATCGGCACAATTTTATTCATTACAGGTTTGGCGTTTTTGTTAAAAAATTTGGGCATCCTTTCTGGTGTTACCTGGTCATTTATTTGGCCAGTGGTTATTATGCTCATTGGTTTATCCATGATTATTAACAAAAAGAAATTAGTCTAGCTTATTTTTAAATTAATTTGTTAACTCGTTAATTAATTAACTTGTTAATTAAGTTTTATGTTAGATCAAAAAAATTTAGAAGCAGTACCTCAAAATACTGTTGGCTCAACAGTTAGTTCAGAAACCAACATACCTTTAAAAATAATCAAAGAACTTTTTAAAAATTCTATTGCTTTAACTTGGTTAAAAAAGTGGCGTTTTATTTTTTTAAATATCATTCCTAAATTAATAGGTTTTTTACCTTTTCTGTTTTTGGGGGTTATTTATGCAATTCTAGTATTTCAAGTGGGTTTTTCCAAATCTCTCATCAGTATTTCTCTGGTAGCTGGTTTTTTAGCTATTTTTTGTTTACTTTTTTTAATATCTTGTGTGTTTTGGTCTCAAAACGCTTATATTAATTATTTACAAACTAATGAAGAATCAAAAAAAACAATTTTAAAAAATAGTCGTAAGAAAGTTTGGAAATTTTTTTGGGTTAGTATTTTAAGTGGTTTTATGGCTTTTGGTTATTTAATTTTGTTTTTTATCGTTGCGCCATTATTTTATATTTTTGTATCAACAGCAACTATTGGCCTAGTGATTGGCGGTATAGTGTTTTTGGTTTTATTGATTCATGGCATCATCAGGGCCATTAAATTTAGTTTAGCCCCTTTAGCTTATTTAATTGATGATAAAACTGGTATGTTGGCTATTAAACACAGTGAATTCTTAACTTCTGGTTATCGCTGGGCTATTTTTAAAAGAAGTTTGGTTTTTGGATATTTTCAATTTGTTATTCAAGTTCTTGTTGGTGTGTTGGTTGTATTGGTGGGTCTACTTTTAGGCTTGGGTGGTTTAATTGGTATTCTTGGCACGATATTAATAATAGTTTTATCTTTCATTAATATTTTTATTGGTTTATTGTTGGAACCCTTGGGTTATGTATATAATTTTGATATTTATAATAATTTAAAATTAAATAAACAAACTGGTGAATCAAAAGAAAAATATTCTTTAGGACAAAAAATAGTTGTTTTATTGTTAATGATTGTTTTGCCGATTATGGCTATTGGTTTTTCTTTGCTTTTAAATCTTATTAGTCCTGAAAAAGACAATTTAGATAATAATATTTTTTCTTCTTTTGTTAATCAAATAGCTCCAGGCACCATGGAAAATTCAGCCAATATTTTAATTAATTTTGAAGAAGATGATTTAAACACTGTTAGCGATCAACAACAACAAGCCAACGATGAATTGTTAAAAACTCTCAATTCACTAACCGAGGCGGAGACTGTGACAGCTAACAATCTTTTTGTCAAAACTTATCGATCTATGATGAATGGAGAAAACATACCAGAATTTTCAGAAACAGAATTTCAGTTTTTAATTATTATGCAGGGTCTTGATGCCACCCCAATTAATAATTTATCTTTAGAAAAAAAGAAATTTATCTGGAATATTTTTTATGTTGATGGTTTAAAAGAACAAAATGAACAAATTGATTTAAATGATGATATTAATCAAAATGTCGTTCAAGATAATATCAATCAAGACGTTGATCAAGACGGTCTAACTGATGATTGGGAAAAATATTATAAAACAGATGTCAACAATCCTGATACAGATGGTGATGGTTATTTTGATGGCGACGAGGTGCAAAATGGTTATGATCCCGCTTTGCCTGGCGATGCTAAATTAAAATAAAAAATAAAATAATATAATATGTTAAAAAAACAAAATCCCCATCAACATTTTAAAATGACCGAACGTGATGTCTCACATTTTTTTTCTTCTCGCAAAAATATAGCCATTTTTGTGGCGGTTGTAATTACGGTTTGCTTTAGCTCTTGGTTTTTAATTAATAATGATAAAACATCAAATTATCAGATTGTCGTGCCCGCAGAAAAAAGTTTTAAAGAAAATCAAGATGACGTTAGTTTAAAAGAAAAATATCAAACAGAAGTCAAAAAAATAGTTTTAGACTATTTGGAGCAGAGAAAAAATATTGCTAAAAATGATTTAGACAATTGTCAGACAATTATTAAGCAAACAGCGGAAAAAATTATGCAGTTGATGGTACCGGCTGAGTTTAAAAAGTTTCATTTGGAATTAGTGATTGCTGTGGATAAAGAAAATAATTATTGTGTTGATCCGAAGGTTTTTGCCAACCCAGAATCTAATGTAGTTTGGGATGAATTAAAATTACAAAACGTTTGGTTAAGTCAATAAAATTTTATGCTTTTTTTAAGAAAAATATTTATTTATTTATTAAGTTTAAGTAATTTGTTATTGTTTTTTTTATTGATTTATAAACCAGAAAAAAATATTTATTGGTTGGGGTTATTTATCATTTTTTTATTTTTTTTAAATCGTTTAGCTAGCGGCAATAAACTATCTTTAAAACAATTACTTTATTTTTTTTCTTTTAGTTTAATTTTTAGTTTGGTCAGTGTTATCTTTTTAAGCCTTTTGGAAAATATAATTTTGAGCTACATTTTTATTTTTTTTATAAATCTTTTTTTGTTATTTTATTTTATTATATTATATACCTATGTTTATCGCCCCGAAGATTATTTAGTGTTTAGTCTAGTTAATTTTATTAGTTATTTGTCTTTTTGGATTTTTTATTCTTTATTTACAGTTAGTTATGTGTTTGTCAATGTTTTAAATGCTTCCATTTGGTTGGTAGCTGTATTATTAGTCATATTTTCGTTGACAATTTTAGCTTATAATTTTTCTGTGGAAAATTTGAGTATTAAAAAAAATTGGCGTTATTTTTTAGTCTATTCATGCTTAATTGGCGAGTTGAGTTGGTTAATTGCTTGGTTGCCTTGGAATTATTTTGTTAAAGGTTTTTGTTTGGCAACTATAGCCTATTTTGTTTTATATTATATTATTAAAAAAATTAAACATGATTGGTTGGCAAAAAATTTTATTTGGCAGACAGCAGTATTAATATTTTTGATGATTGTAATAGTAGCCACCACTCGTTGGTTTTAAATTTTTATATTTTTTATGACACAAAAAAAATTTTCCACCAGAAAAATAAAAGACTGCGAACCATCAGAAAAAAAAGAAGCTTGCCCAGACGAAACACTAGAGAATTTTTATAATGAATTTCTAGAAAAACCTATTAGAAAAAAACAAATAAATTTAATTTGGTTTTTATTTTTAACTGTAATTTTAAGTTTTTTGGCTAGTATGACTATGTTTTTTTTGTTTCTTTCTGATACATTTTACGATTCCAAAATTTCTACTTGGTTGGGTGTTGAACCCGTAACCCACAACAATATTGTAGTTGAAAAAAAAGAAACTTATAATATAGCTGAAGAAGAATATTTAACCAACTTGCTTAAAGAAATTAAGCCAACCAGTGTGGGCATTTTTTTGCAAGATACAAAGAATAAAACTGAATATTATCAAAATGCAAATTTTGTAGGCAGTGGTATGATTATGACTAGCGACGGCTGGATAGTTACGGCCAAAAGTCTCTTAAATACTAAAAATAGTTACGTGGTTATTGATCAAAATAGCAAAATTTATCAAGTTTTAGATATTAAAATTGATGAGACTTGGGAGGTGGCCTATTTGAAAATCGAAGCTAATAATTTGCCGGTTATGTCTTTAGCAGAATTTAACAATGTGAACCAAGGCGATAGAGTTATTTTAATAACCGGAGTCAATGGTATTAATAGTAAAACTATCACTAGTAGAATCGCTGATGCACGCTTAGTTTTAGATAAAGAATATATTCGAGAAACTGAAAAAAATTATTTATATTTTGAATTGGCAAGCAAGAAAAATGAAAATATATTTGTTGGTGCGCCTGTAGTTAATTATAAAAAAGAAGTAGTAGGAATTTTATTAAATAACGGTGAAGTTGATTATGTGTTACCGGCTAGTTATCTTAAAAAACATTTTAACATGTTATTAACGCTTAAAAAATACATTCCAGCTTTTTTAGGTTTGGAATACATAGATTTAGCGGCTAATCTTAATCAAGAAACACCCACAGGGGTTTTGGTTGTTAATGTAAAAAATAATTCTCCCTTACTTAAAACATCCATAACTAAAGGCACGATCATTTTGAAAGTAGGTGATGATTTGCTTAATGTTAATAATAATTTTTCTAATTTAATTCAAGAATATCGAGTGGGTGATAAAATTAATTTGACATATTTAGATAAAAATTCTGAATCTTCAGTAGAAAAAACTTTAGGTGTCGAACTAAAATAATTTTTTATGGTTAATAAAAAAAATAAAATTTATCAATGGTTCTTGCCTCACGAAGATAATGGTTATAAGCCACATTCTTTAAGACATAAAAGTTTGGCCATTTATTCTAGTATTTTGATAAGCGTGAAAATTTTAGTCGCTTTTATTCTTCTTTTAAGTTATCCAAGTCCAGCGGAATTTTCCACCATTACCATTAATAGGATAGTCGAATTAACCAATCAAGAAAGAATAAAAAATGGTTTGCCGGCTTTAGAACATAATTCTGTTTTGAATTTGGCAGCTGATAAAAAAGCGCAAGACATGTTGCAAAATAATTATTTTGCTCACACATCACCTGCAGGAATTAAACCCTGGTTTTGGTTTAATGAGGTTAAATATAATTATACATATGCTGGAGAGAATTTGGCCATGAATTTTATTGAAGCCGAAGATGCTCTTGGGGCCTGGATGAATTCTCCAAGTCATAGGGAAAATATTTTGTCAAAAAATTTTGAAGATATTGGCATTGGAGTAGCGGTTGGACAAATTAATGGTATGGAAACAACTATTGTGGTGCAAATGTTTGGTAAAACTTATACTAAAGTAGCTGGTGAATCTTTTGTGCCGACTTCAGAACCGAATCCTGTAGAACAAATAACTGGCCAGCCCACTTTGGGCGAAGAAGCCTCACAAAAAGAAGTGCGATTAGAAGCCGTTAATAATCAAGGCTGGATGACTAAATTAATTTATTATTCCGAAAGATTTTTTATAGTTTTCTTGGCCTTTATTTTAATTAATTTGTTGTTGACAATTATTGTCAGAGTGGAAATTCAACATAAACCAATAATTTTACACAGTTTGTTTGTAATTTTATTGGCTTTAGTTATGATTTTTATTAAATTTCATTTTATAGAACAGATAGGGCGTGATTTAAATATCATATAAATAATAATATAATATTTATGCTTAAAAGTAACAAAGTTTTAAAGATGCCAGATGGTTTTTTATGGGGTACAGCCACGGCTGCTCACCAAGTGGAAGGTAATAATATTAATTCTGATTGGTGGCAATGGGAACAAAAAAATGTCGGTAAAATTTTAGATGTTAAAGAAAAAAAATTCCGTAACAAAAAATTTGAACCATCAGGACTTGCTTGTGATCACTATAGTCGCTTTGAAGAAGATTTTAAATTAATTGAAGAATTGGGCAATAATGCTCATAGATTATCAATCGAATGGGCTAGAATAGAGGCCGAAGAAGGTAAATTGAATTTAGCAGAATTAGAACATTACCGACAAGTTTTAGAATCTTTAAAAAATAAAAAAATTAAAGTCATGTTAACCTTAAATCATTTTACTTTGCCCTCATGGTTAGCTGATAAGGGTGGTTGGACTAATTTTAAATCACCTTTTTATTTTAATCGATACGCAACTTTTGTGGCTAAAAATTTAGGACATCTAGTAGATTTTTGGATTACTATTAATGAACCAGAAATTTATATGGACATGAGTTATATGTCAGGGTTTTGGCCACCACAAAAAAAAGATATTAAATTAGCTGGTTGGGTTTATTTTAATATGGCCAGAGCGCATAAAAAAGTTTATAAAAATATTCATAAAATTTTAGATAAAAAAGGACATAAAACTCAAGTTGGTTTTTCTATGAACGTGATGTCTTTTGCTTCTTATCGCAAGCATAATTTTTGGGAATTATTTTTTGTGCATGCCGCTGATAGAATTGTTAATCATTCGTTTTATGATTTAACAAAAAAATCTCACGATTTTTTGGGTGTTAATTATTATTTTAGGGTTAGACTTAAAAAAAATGAAGGCAGTTTAATACCCGCAGTTGATGAAGTGCATGAAGATGAAAGTGAACTTAGTGACATGGGGTGGGTGGTGTACTCTCATGGAATTTTTGATGTCTTGATGGATTTTAAAGATTTTAATTTACCAATTTATATCACAGAAAATGGCATTGCCACTGAAGATGAAGACCAGCGAGCTAAATTTATTAGTAATCATTTGGCTGAAATTCATCATGCTATTCAAGCGGGTGTGGATGTACGAGGATATTTTTATTGGTCGCTTTTAGATAATTTTGAGTGGGATAAGAGTTTTGGACCAAAATTTGGTTTAGTGGCAGTTGATCGGAAAAAAAAGACTCGAAAACCCAAAGAAAGTTTTTATGCTTATCAAAAAATATGTCAAACTAATACCGTGAGGCCGGTTGCTTAATTATGAAAAAAAATATTCAGAAAATACTTTATTTATTAGCTAAAAAAATATTAAAAATATATCAGCCACAAATAATTGCCATAACTGGTTCAGTTGGTAAAACTTCTGTTAAGGAAGCAGTTTATTTGGTACTTAAAGATAATTTTTCGGTAGCGACTAACATTAAAAATTATAATACAGAATTTGGTGTACCTTTAACAATTATCAAAGCTAAGAGTGGTGGTAAAAATATTTTGAAGTGGTTAACGGTGATTTTAAAAGCTTTAAAAAAAATTATTTGTAAAGATAAAAAATATCCGAAGATATTAATTTTAGAAATGGCTGCTGATCATCCTGGGGATATTGAATATTTAGTTAAATTAGCTCAACCTAATCTAGCCATTATTACAGCTATTGGACCAGCTCATATGGAATTTTTTGGTTCTTTGGAAAATATCATTAAAGAAAAACAAACTTTAATTACTAAATTAAATAAAGACGCTCAGGCTATTTTAAACGCTGATGACAATTTGGTCTTAGCTATGAAAAATAAAACTGAGGCCCAAGTTTTAACTTATGGTTTAGGTGAAAATGCTCTAGTTAGGGCGACAAATATTAGATATGAAGATGATGGTAGCGGCATCTATTGTACTATTAATTATGGTCAAGAAACTGCTGAAGCTCATTTTAAAAATGTTTTGGCTTTAACTCAAATAGGTTCTCTAATGGCAGCTATTACAGTTGGTCTGATTTATCAAATGTCTTTAGAAAATATAATTAAAAAATTAATTGATTTTAAATTCCCGGCTGGTAGATTGCAATTTTTAGCTGGTATTAAACAGACCCAAATTATAGATGATACTTATAATTCTTCTCCTAAAGCAGTTAAAGTGGCTTTAGAAGTTTTGTCTAGAGTTGCTTGTGCATCCAGACGTTTTGCTGTTTTAGGAGATATGTTGGAGTTGGGTAATTATTCCGAAACTGCCCATGCGGAAGTGGGCGAGTGGGTTAAAGAATATAAAATTGATATTTTAATTGCCGTTGGCCAAAGTTCTAAAAAAACAGCTGAAGTGGCTGAAATAAATGGTTTAGCCAGAGAGCATGTTTTGGTTTTTGACACAGCTTTTGAGGCTGGTAAATTTTTGCAAAATGAAATTGTTCAAGGCGATTTAATTTTAGTTAAAGGCTCGCAAAGCATGAGGATGGAAAGAGTGGTTAAAGAAATTATGGCCGAACCGAACCGTGCCGAGGAATTGCTTGTGCGTCAAAGTGAGGGTTGGTTAACTAAATAAAATATTGTTTGATAAAAGGCAAGAGCACAATTTTTATGCTAATATGTTAAAATGTTATATATGATTTTATGTTAGTTTATATTATTATTCCGACCTATAATGAAAAGGAAAACCTGGCTAATTTAATTCCAGCCATTGCTGAAAATTTAAAAAATTTCGATTACAAAATTTTAGTTGTTGATGATAATTCGCCAGATGATACTGGTAAATTAGCAGAAAAGTTAGCCGAAAATTTTCCTATTGAAGTTTTGCATCGCATTGGTAAATTCGGTTTAGGTTCGGCTTATATTATGGGATTTAAAAAAGCGCTTGCCAATGGCGCTGATTTAATTTTTGAAATGGATGCGGATTTTTCTCATGATCCCAAAGACTTGCCACACCTGATTGAAGCCGTGAGTCATGCTGATTTAGTAATTGGCTCGCGTAAAATAAAAAATGGCAAAATAATAGGCTGGAATTTTTTACGCCATTTTTATTCCAATGGCGCAATGTTTTTTGCTCGGTTGATTTTAGGTTTAAAAACACATGATGTGACGGCTGGATTTCGTTGTTATAAACGTGAAGTTTTAGAAAAAATAAATTTAGATCAAATTAAATCTAATGGTTATGCTTTTCAAGAGGAAATGCTTTTTCACGTTGAAAAAAATAATTTTAAAATTAAAGAAGTCCCTGTGGTTTTTCAAGATAGAAAAGTGGGACAGTCCAAATTAAACAAAAAAGATATTTTAGAATTTTTTAAAACAATTTTAAGATTGAGATTGAAGAAATAAATTATGTCTATTTTTTTTAAAAATAATCAAGAACAACGTCAATATGTTAAAAATAAATTGTCTAAACTATATCCCAATTTTAAAACTGGTGGAGATTATTTTGTAGATTTTTTAAGCGGTCATTTAGAGCAAAATTCTCTTATCGTAGATGCGGGGTGTGGCGAGGGTGGTGATATAATGAGTAAATATCAAGGCAGGGTTAGCTCAATTATTGGCTTAGATATAGACAGTGAAAGTTTAGAAAAAAATCAAAATGTAGATCAAAAAATAGTGGCCAATTTAGAACAAATTTCTTTAGAAGATAATACAATAGATATTGTGGTGGCAATTTTTGTGTTGGAACATTTAAAAAATCCTTTGGAAGTTTTCAAAGAAATTAGGCGGGTGCTTAAAAAAGATGGAGTTTTGATATTTTTAACACCAAATTTGTTTAATCCAATAATGTTTTTTAGCAAAATTTCGCCATATTTTATTCATAAAATTTTAAGAAAATATATTTTAAAAAATCCAGAGAAGGCTTATAAAACTTTTTATAAAATTAATACCAAATCCAAGTTAGTCTCTTTATTAAAACAAGCAAACTTTACCACCATGCAGATAAAAAGAGCTGGTAATCCAGAATATTTGGGTTTTTGTAAGCCTTTGGTTGGAGTAGCTATTTTTTGGGAAAAAATAATTGCTAGTAGATTTTTGAATTTCTTAAAAATGTATTTAATTGGCAAAGCTATAAAATAATTTTTAAATTAAGATTGACAAGAATTTAATTTTTTATGTTAATTAAATTTATAAAAAATAATATTTATAAGATTTTTTTAATTTTATTTTTTTTAATAATCATATTTTTTCGTTTTAATAATGTCCTAAATTATAATTCTTACTGGGGCTATGATGGTGCTAAGCACATGGAATATATTGATTCTATAGAAGATAAATACAGGTTACCAACATTTACAGAAAATTATTTAGCCTGGCACGAACCTTTATATTATTTTGTCTTTGCAGTTTTTGGTTTTATTTATAAATTTATTACCAACAGTAATAATTTTATTTTGATGATTAAATCTTTACAAATTTTGACTGCATTTTTAGATGTGATTTTTTTATTTATTTTTTATAAAACCCTTTCTTTATTAACGGAAAACAAAAGTCTTAAATTATTAACTCTTTTAACCACAGGTTTTTTTACGCCTTTAATTTTAATTAATAATTACTTAACCAACGAATTATTTTTATATTGGTTAATAATTTTATGTTTTTATTTTATTGTTAAATTTGATAAAACTGGTTGGAATTATCAAAAAATAATTTTGGTGGCTTTTTTATCTAGCTTAGCACTTTTAACTAAACTTTCTGCCATAATTTTTATTTTTTGCTTCATTATTTGGTTTTTATATCAAACAATTTATTTTAAAACAAAAATTTATTATAAATATTTATTACTTTTTATCGGTCTAGTTTTTATCATCAACCTGCCTTGGCAAATTTATCGAGCGAAAAACTTGGGTGGCATTTTCACAATTAATAATTACGAACTTTTGCAAGAGCAGGAAATACCGCAAACAAAAGATATCACCAATAAATTTTGGTTTAATTTTGATACGCATATTTTTAATAATCCTTTCTGGCAAACTGGCAGAAATTCTTTTTGGTCCATTATTTTTAGTCAAACTTTTATAGATTATGATAATATTGGAGGCAATGTAGACTTAAACAATGTCCAAAAACAGGTCAAAACAGGTAACGGACGGTATTTGAGCTTTAAAACCTTTAATTGGGCTAAAATAGCCCTTAAAAACGGTTTTTTAATGCTTCTGGTTGTGTTATTTGGTTATGCACTTGAGATTAAAAACTCTTTTAAAAATAAATTTATACCAGATGTAAATTTATTTTTAAATTTGTTTATTAGTGCTTCTTTTTTGGCTTTAATTTTTAATGTGCTCAAAAATCCTTTTATTGAAAGGGGGACTTTAAAACTTATCTTTATTATCTCGGCTTTTCCTTGGTTTTTTTTCTTAAGTTATAAAAACATTAATAATTTTTTACAAAATAAAAAAATAAAATTTATTTGGCTTTTTATTTTAGGCACAGTTATATTTTATAGTTTTATATCATTAAAAATAAATTGGGTTAGTGCATTGCCAAGAATATAGAAAAATTATGGAAATCAAAAAATGTAAAATTTGTAATCAGGAAATTGGCGACAAATCATATTTGGTGCCAGAGATGATGTTTGGAATGGAAGAAAAGTTTATATATCTTGAGTGCCAAAAATGTGGTTGTTTACAAATTAAAGAACCTCTAACAGATCTTAGTAAATATTATCCAGTTAATTATTATTCATTTCATAATATAATTTCTAAATTTGATTTTTTAATCTCTTTTTTAAGGCGACAAATGGCCAAATATTATATTTTTGAAAAAAATAATATTTTGGGTATGTTTTTAATAATTTTTTTTGGTATACCGGATTTTTTTCACTGGTTTAAAAAAATAAAATTAAATTCTCAAGCCAAAATTTTAGACGTGGGTTGTGGCATTGGCCACCTGCTTGTCGGTTTAAAAAGAGCTGGCTTTGCAAATTTAACTGGCGTAGACGCATATATTGAAAAAGACATTTTTTATTATAATAAACAAATCAAGATATTTAAAGAAGATGTTTTTGGGTTAAATGAAAAATTTGATTTTATCATTTTAAATCATAGTTTTGAGCACATGTTAGATCCTCAAATAGTAATTAAAAAACTATTCAATTTATTAAATAATGGCGGACGTCTTTTAATTAGAGTTCCTGTGGTTTCTTCTTATGCTTGGCAACATTACGGAGTAAATTGGGTGCAACTCGATGCACCAAGACATGTTTTTATTCCTTCATTTAAAAGTATGGAAATACTAGCAAATGTGGGCAACTTTGATTCAATGGATGTTGTTTTTGAATCTTGGGATTTTCAATTTTGGGGTAGTGAGCAATATTTAAGAAATATTCCTTTAAGAAGTTTTCAATCTTACGCAGAGAATCCTAAAAAATCTATTTTTACAAAATCTCAAATTAAAAAATTTAAAATCCAGTCAAAAGAATTGAATCTAAAAGGGCAAGGTGATACGGCTAGTTTTTATTTTTATAAAAAATAATTTTTATTTATAGATTTTCTGTAATAAATAAATTTTTACTTTTTTAAATAAAAAATAATTATAATATTCCTCTTCGGCAATTGTTTTATAATTTGATAATTCTGAAAAAGAAATCACATATTCCATAGTATTTTTAGGAAATAAACGATTAATATACCACGGTCTGCTTAAATCAATTAAAATTGGTATATTTTTCATTACCTCATACGTGTATTGTCCATTAAGTTCATAACCACCATCTATTTGATAATATAATTTATTTTTTGCTGTTTCCTGATAAAAATAACTTCTGATTCTATTCCAATCCATATAATTTCTTTCTAGGGTAATAGAGAAAAAAGCAAAAAATAATAAAAAAATTATTGGTAATATAAAATTTTTTTTTGTTACAAACATTTCTGGCTCGGTGGCAGTTATCAAAATAAAAATTAAAGGCAATAATAATAAATAATAACGATCAAAACTTATAAAAACCAAAATTAGCATTAACTGCAAAATAAAGTTTATAAAAATAAATTTTAGAAAAATATTAGACCATATTTTTTTAAAGTTTAAAATAAAAAACAATAACAAAAGCGCTCCGCCTAAAGAAGCGCCCAAATTAACTATAATTTTTAATGTTGCTGTAAAAACAATAGCTGGTATGCCCATCAGGACTTCTGTATTTGGTCCCAGTCCGTAATCATTAATAATATTTTGAATATAGGGAAAATTTGCGCCGATAGTTTTGTTTAAACCAAACAATATAATAAAAAATAATAAAAATAAAAATATTTTTTTCTTTGCAAAAAGTTTTTTTTGGTAAATTATAAGCAGGGGCAAAGAAAATAAACCTAGGTATTGAATAGAATAAAAAAGCCAACGCCCAATATTTTCTAGTAAATTTTTTTCTAAAAGATGGGTTTGCCCTTCGCTAATATTAATATAATTTTTAAATAATATATATCCAATAACTATCAAAAGAGAGGTTACAAAAGTAAGAATTAAAAAATCTTTTTTAAATTTGATTTTTTTATAAGATAAAAGAAAAAATAAGCATAAAGAGCCTAAAAGTAAAATTCCATTTTGTCTAATAAAAAAAGCAATAAGCGTGGATAAAAAACCTAATCCTAAATTTAATTCTCTAGACTTATCAAAATATTTTTCAAATTGCCAAAGGGCGAATAAGTAAAAAAATAAAAAAGGCACGTCAGTTAAAAAAGTAAAAGAGGTGTTAATTAAAATTGGATTAAATAAAAACATTAAACAGGCAAAAAGATTTATTTTTTTATCAACTTTATTTTTTTCTAAAATTAAATATAAAATAATTACGCTTAAAATAGAAAAAAATAGACTTGATAATCTTAAAAAATTATAAGAAAAACCGGTTATTAAACTTATAATAAATCCATAAAATGTTTGAGCAATTAAAATTGGCCCAGTAAATTCATAAAAATCCAATTTATGTTCATAAAGCAGACTTTGAACCGTGTGCCCATGCACCCAATCATCATTCAAAGGAAAATTGCCCTGCGGATTTACTAATAAAATGATTATCAAAAAAACGGTAATTATTATAATTAAATGTTTTAAACGGCTTGTCATAGTCATATAAAATATGATAACATCTAACTTAGAAAAAATAAAATTAATTTTACTTTATGGACATTCAAGAAAAAATCAATCAGCAAATCGCCAGTTTAAACGAGGCTTTGGATTTTAAGGAATATTTTAAACTGCAACGAGAAATTAATCATGAATATCTGCGCACATGGGATTATGCTGAATTTTTTTTAAAAAAAGACGCTTTTGTCCAATATGAATTATTGATCAAAAGTTTTGATGAAAAATTAAAAATAGATCAGGAAAAATCCGCGGAAGAAAAGGCTAAACAGGGTTTAGATGATAAAAAATTAGAAACCATGAAAAAATTTAACGAACAGGTTTTAGCCAGTTTATCTACTAAAGATTATCAAAAAACTTCCGAACAAATGTTTTATGTGATTTTGGGCAATGTTATCGAGCACGCGGAGTTAAAAGATATTGATTTAACAAAATTTGATTTAGCTAAAGATTTGTATCCCAAACTTAAAGCGCCGCTTTCTTTGGCTGTTTTTCTTTTTCAAAATTTAACTTTTGGCCCTATTGCTTTAAAAATAAATTCTTTAAGCTCGGAATATTTGCAAAAATATTGTGCCTTGTTTTTATGCCTCTGGCGTTCTGTTTTTGATTTTATGGCTTACGAAAGGATGCAAGAACAACAAAAACAAAATCAATCTGTCAATCACGAACATAATCATCAACATGGTAAGGGCGAATAATTCGCTCCTACGAGCAAATGGAACATCAAAAACCATTGGCGCTATTGTTCGCGACTATAAAATCGGTGTAACCAAATGGACGCGTGCCAATAGCAATATTATGGCAACGTAATTATTTTGAACACATTATTAGATCAGAAAGATCTTTATTTGATATTCGTAATTATATTTTAAATAATCCCTATAATTGGGCATAGAGTGTTTGTATTGTAGGGGCGCCCTTTGTGGGTGCCCAAAATATTATGAAAATTGATTTTAAAAAAAAATTTTTACAAATAAAAAAATATTTAGATAAACACTTTTTTGTTTTTTCTTTTATTATATTATTGGTGGTTGGAATTTTAATATATTTACCAACCCTGCAAATTGATTTTTTATCAGACGATTGGGGCTATGCTTATTTAGCTAAAAACAACGCCCCACAAGATGCTCTTAAATATTTTTATCAAACAGATATTGATGGTAACGGCATTGGTAATTTTAGACCACTAGAAAGTTTTTTGGTTATTCTTGTATGGAAACCATTTCTTAATAATCCTTATTTTATACATTTAATGGCAATTATTATGCATATAATAGTTGCTTTTTTAGTTGGTTTTTTATTTCATATAATTTTTAAAGATAAAAAAAGCAGTTTAATAAGTGCTTTTTTATTTTTACTCTTTCCCTTAAACATGGAAGTGGTTTGTTGGTTGTGTAGCAGTTGGAACACTTTGCCAGCTATTATTTTTTTATTATTGTCCATAATTTTTTATTGTCGAGACGGTGCTACAAAACATAAAATTATTTTTATGTATTTTTTTGTTATTTTGTCACTTTTAGCTAAAGAGTTTGCTTTATTAATACCCATAATTACTTTTTTCATAGATTTATTGTTAAAAAGAAAACCTCATTGGCTACTTATTATTAGTTTTGTAATTTTAGATTTAATATATTTTTTTGCTCGCTTTTTATATCTGGGTCAGTTGGGTGGCTATACTGATCTTGGGGGTCAATCTTTACATACTCAATTTAGCTTAATAGGTTTAGTTTCATTTATAAAATTACCAATAGTTTATGTTGTTAACTTTTTTAATTGGCTACTGGTGCCAGGATGGTTAAAATATTCAGCTGCAATTTTAATTTTTATTTTAATTTTATATTTTATAATTTTATTTTTTACAAAAAAAGATATTAATAAAAAACAAATCTTAAAAAATATTTTTATTTTATTTATACTTATTTATATTGGATCGGCGTTAGCCTGGAATTTAATCAACCCATTATCTAAAATCAATATTCATTCCCGCCTTTATTATTTAAGCAACGTTTGGTTTGTGTTTTTATTGGGTTATTTATTTTTGATTATGAAAAATAATAAGATTTTTAAAACTTTATATATTTTATATTTAATATGTTTAATAAGTATAAGTTATTATCAAATGCAGCCATGGTTAATAGCTAATGAAAAAACTAAGGAAATAAATTTTCTTATAAATAATGTTTTAAAAAATAATGAATCGAAAAAAAAACTGGAGATTATAAATTTGTCAGATGCTTATCAAAATGCTTATATTTATCGCAACGGCATAGATTCGGCAGTTGCTTTAATTAATAATTATAAAAAAGATGATATAATTATAGAAAAGAAAATGCAAGCATCAGTTGATTTACCAATAATAGTAAATATAAAATAAAAATATAATTAATTTTAATCAATAAAATTATTGATTAACTACAAAACTTATGAAAGGCTTTATAAATTTTATTAGAGAACAAGGAGTCGTGGGTTTGGCTGTTGGTTTTATACTTGGTGGCGCAGTTTCTAAAGTGGTTTCTTCATTGGTCACCGACATTATCAATCCAATTCTGGGCATTATTCTTGGAACTGCCGGCGGATTAAAAAATGCTGTCTGGAAAGTTGGTTCCATAAGTATTTTGTATGGTGATTTGATTGCTGTGATTATTGATTTTTTGGTTATAGCTTTTGTGGTTTATTTCGGGGTTAAAATGTTAGGTATTGATAAATGGGACAAAAAGAAAGAATAGTTTTTTGTTTAAGAATTAAAAAAATGTTTTTTTGACAAAATCTTTTCTTTTTGGTATAATAAAAATCGTTCAAGGCGGGTGAACGGCTGCCCCGATGAGCGCAAGCAATATTGGGGAGGAAAGTCCGGACATTATAAAAAATGGTAGTCGCGAAATGCGACCAGGCATAAGAATTACTAAAAAAATAAATCACGATCGTGTTATTTTTTAAGGACAAATTCAAAACCTCGAGACAGTGCCACAGAGACAATAATAGTCCCGCATTTGCGGGATCAAAGGTGAAAAGTGAATTGGTGTTGATTTTAATCAGCTACAATTCTCGCCCAATGGTGACATTGGTGCGTGGCAAACCTTACCTAATGCAATCCCTATGGGGAGCTTAGATAGATAGTCGTATTTATTCGTAATATTCGCTTTTATTAGCAATATTCGAATAAAACAGAATCCGGCTTATGATCCCGCCTTGGACAAATAAAATTTAATATGAAGAAATCAGACCTTATATTTTCAGCAATTTTAGTCCCTCTAGATTATGTGATGACAATCTTGGCGGCTTTGACGGCCTATAGTTTGCGTTATGTTGATTGGGTTAAAGAGATTCGTCCGGTAGCTTTTAATTTGCAGTTTAATCAATATTTTAACTATGTTTGGCCCATAGCTTTGGGTTGGATAATAATTTTTAGCATTGCTGGATTATATAGAATTTCTGGTTCCAAAAGTTTGTTTGATGAAATAGGTAAAATATTTTTAGCTTGTTCCACAGCCATGTTGACGGTAATTGTCGGCGCTTTTTTTTCTCGCGAACTTTTTAATTCGCGTTTTATTTTGCTTTTCGCTTGGGTTTTGGCCATCGTATATGTGGTTTTTGTGCGTTTAATTATTAGGGGTATTCAAAGACTATTATACGGTCAAGGATTGGGCATCAATCGTATAATTTTAATTGGAGCGGATAATTCGTCAGAAGATATTGCCCAAGAAATTTATCGTAATAAAAAACTTGGTTATCAAATAGTTGCTCGTTTAGAAAATTATAATAATAATCAAGAAAAAATCGTATCTCTTTTTAAAACTAAAGGTTTTGAAGAAATTTGGCAGACAGATTCTAACTTGAGTCGCAAAGAAAATGTGGCCTTATTAGATTTTGCCAATGAACATCATCTGATTTTTAAATATGTGGCGGATTTTTTTGCCACTCAAAGTTTAAAATTTGATATTTATACTTTAGCGGGCATACCATTAGTGGAAGTTAAGCGTACGTCTTTAGATGGTTGGGGTAAAATTTTAAAAAGATTATTTGATATAATTTTGTCTGTTTTTTTGTTAATTATTTTTTCACCAGTTTTTTTGATTTTAGCTTTATTGATAAAAATAGATTCCAGGGGGTCAGTATTTTATGGGGCTAAAAGAATTGGTGCCAATGGTCGTGAAATTAAAATCTGGAAATTTAGATCCATGATTGTTAATGCAGATAAAATTAAGAAAAAATTATTAGATAAAAACGAAAGAGAAGACGGTCCTTTATTTAAAATGGAAAATGATCCGCGAGTAACTCGAGTTGGTAAATTTATTCGTAAATGGAGTTTGGATGAATTGCCCCAATTTTACAATGCTTTTAATGGCAGTATGAGTTTGGTTGGCCCAAGGCCACACGAACCAGGTGAAGTTAAACAATATAAAACACATCATCAAAAATTATTAAATATTAAACCAGGTATTACAGGTATGGCGCAAGTTTCTGGTCGTTCAGATTTAGAATTTGAAGAAGAAGTTCGCTTGGATACGTTTTATATTGAAAATTGGTCAATGTGGTTAGATTTAGTTATTTTAATAAAAACCCCTTTGATTGTTTTTTTGCGTAAGGGTGCTAAATAAAATTAAAATTAGTGTTAAAAAAACGGTTTTAAATACCGTTTTTTTGCCTTTTGTTTACTCTCTTGCTAAGATAAAATAAGTTTTCCACAACAATAATCTTAATATTCTGACACTTTTTAACACTACTTTATGAAAGTCGCTCTCATCAACGACATGCTTGTTCAAGAAGGCGGACAAGAAAGAGTTCTGCGCGCCTTGCAAGAAATATTTCCAGAAAGTCCAACCTTTGTGTTGTTTTATGATGTTAAAAATAAAGAAAGATATTATCAAAAAAAAGAAATTGTTTCCAGTTTTTTGCAAAGATTTCCTCAAATAGAAACCAGATATCAGTGGATGTTGCCCTTAATGTCCACGGCTATTGAATCTTTAGATTTAAGAGAATATGATTTAATTATTTCTTCAAGCTCTTCTTTTGCTAAAGGAGTTTTGGTAAAACCTGAAGCTAAACATATTTGTTATTGTCATACGCCGACGAGATTTTTATGGTCAGAGTGGCATGAATATATTGGCGATTTGCGCTATCCTAAATTTATTAAAAAAATATTGCCATTTTATTTATCACAATTACGCAGTTGGGATTATAATGCAGCTCAAAGAGTAGATTATTTTTTAGCTAATTCCAAAACCGTAGCCGATAGAATAAAAAAATATTATAATCAAGATTCCGCCATAATTTTTCCACCAGTAGATACTGAAAAATATTTTATTGCCGAGCCTAAAAATTATTATTTAATTGGCGGTAGGCTTGTGCCTTACAAAAGATACGACTTAGCTGTCAAAGCTTTTAATAAGTTAAACATACCTTTAAAAATTTTTGGCCTAGGATCAGAATATGCTTATTTAAAATCTATTGCTAAAAATAATATTGAATTTTTGGGTGAAGTTTCTGAAAACGAAAAAATTCGCCTTTATAGCGAAGCTCTTGCTTTTCTAAATCCCGGTGAAGAAGATTTTGGTATAACTATGATTGAATCTTTAGCTTCTGGTCGACCAGTCATTGCCTATAATAAAGGCGGGGCAAAAGAAACAATTAAAGCAGGGGAGACTGGAGTTTTTTTTAATCACCAAACCTGGGAAAGTTTGGCTAATACCATTATTCATTTTCAACCAGAAAAATTTAATAGCCAACAAATTAAACTTCACGCCGAACAGTTTAATAAAAAAAGATTTAAAAATGAAATGAAATCTTTTCTTGACAAGATTATTTAATTATATACAACTTCACCTCTCGGCTTTATCAATAAAAAGCACTCCGTCTAAATGATCAATTTCGTGTTGAAAAACCCTAGCCAGTAAATCCTTGGCTTTTATTTTTTGCTTTTTTGCTTCTAAATTTAAAAATTCTACTTCCACTCCATAATGTCTTTTAACCAACATAAAAATATCTGGCAAAGACAAACAACCTTCTTCGCCAATTTTTTTACGCCAAGATTTTTTTAAAATTTTAGGATTAATAAAAGCCATCACCCCATCTTCAGAATTAACCACAATTAAGCGGATGTTTTTGCCAACCTGTGGCGCGGCCAAACCCACGCCATCTTTTTCTAACATGGTTTTGGCCATATCTTTGACCAATTTTTTAAAATCTGCACGCAAAATCTCTTCATGTTTTATTTCACGAGATTTTTTTCTCAAAATTGGATTGGGGTGAGTGATTATTTTTAACATGTCCGTAGTTTATCCCGAGCGATTAGTCGAGGGATCTCATTTAGAATTAAAAGTGATTTGTAATTAATGTATTTTTTATGCAGAACACGGGATCCCTCGGCTCATAACGACCAAAAAAGTCGCTCGGGATAAACTAAAAAAATTAATTTATTTTCTCAGGATTTATATCTAGCATAACATTTTTTGGCAGATTATTCAAAATTTTATCCAAAGTAATATCTAATGGAATTTTGGCAATCAAATTAAATTTAAAGTTTTTGTTTTGATGAGTATCTGGCAATGGTCCAAGAAGTTCTATTTTTTCATCAATATTTTTAATAAATTCCGATATTTTTTTTAAAGAATTTTTTACTAATAATTCTTTTTTATCAGTGGCTATAAATTTAACCAATTGCGAAAATGGTGGATAATTAAAGTCTTGTCTAGTTTGCAATTCAGAATTATAAAATATTTCTGGCTTATTTTCTTTAATACTTTGGATGACTAAATTTTCTGGTATATTAGTTTGTAAAACAAAATCAGCGTTATTATGAGCCGAAAAAATATTATAAAACAGCTGATAAGCCTTTTCCTCGGCTCGAAAATCACCAATATTTAACAATTGATCAAAATTAATAAAAGCAATCAAAGCAAATTCCTTTAAATCTATTTTATTAATAACAAATCTGGTGCCAATAATTATCTGGTAATCAGCTGTTGTTTTGTGTTCCAACTTATCCAACTCTAAAATCTTGGCTTCTGGCAAAAGTTTTTGTAATTCACTTTTAACTTTTTGTGTACCCGCGCCCTTAAAATTTATATTAATCCCGGAACATTTTGGACAAAATGGTGACATGTCTTCATGGTATTTACACCAAGAACAAACCAATTGCTTTTTTTTATTTTCATAAGCCAAATTATTAGCACATTTTGGACATTTAAAAACATATTCACAATCTTGACAATTGACTAATTTAGCAAAACCAATACGATTATGAAACAAAAATATTTTCTGCTTATTATTTAGTTTTTCTTTTATATTTGCTAATAATTTATCAGAAATGGGATTATAATTGCCACCCTGTCTTTCATTTTTTAAATTGACTATGCTGACAACTGCCTTTGGCCCAATGTTGCCACCTTTTTTGTCATCCTCGCGGAAGCGAGAACCCAGAAATTTTATTTTATTTGCAAATTTTTTTTTCTGGATTCCAGCTTTCGCTGGAATGACAGCCAAATTGTAAGTTTCTAAATTTGGTGCTGTCGTAGTCAAAACTAATTCCGCTCCAAAATTTTCCGCTAGCCATTCTGCCACATCTCTGGCGTCAAATCTTGGATTTGCTTCAGATTGTTTGTGATTCCAACTCTCGGCGTTTAAAATTATAAGATGTTTTAAATTAACAAACGGTAAAAAAACAGCAATTTTTGTCCCGATAATAATTTTATTTTTATTATTTAAAACATTTTGCCAAGTCTGGAAATAATCTGATTTTTTAATTTGACTATGAACAATAGCCACATCTTTTTCTTTTACAGAACAATTGATTATTATTTTTTTAATTAAAGAAATTTCTGGTATTAAAATTAAAATTTGTTCTTTATTTTTTAAAGCCAATTTTATTTTTTCTTTAATTAAATTTTCTACTTCTGAAATATCCCGATACCATAATAATTGTGCTTTCTTTTTATTGTTTTTAATTTTTATATTTTTTTTCTGATTTCCCTGCCTCGCCAGCAGGCAGGTGCTGGCGTATTTTGAATTTTTTTTAGGTAGATTCGGTACTAATGTTTTGGCTAAGCCAGTTAAAGAGCTGCCGGTTGATTGAGCTATAAATTTTATTAATTCAATTTGTTTGGCATTAATAATTGGTAATAGAGTAATAATTTTTATAATTTTTTTTAATTTAAAATGATAAATTGGTTTTTTATTTTCTAAACCAATTATTAAACCATTAATTTTTTTATGCCCAAAATCTATAGCTACAATTTGGCCCAAAGAAATTACATTTTCCAATTCTAAAGGCACGGTATAGGAAAAAAAATCCAAACTGGCTGGTAATTTTAAAAGTGGAATAATTTGTGCTATCATAAAATTATCTTATCGTGTTTGTTGGTTTAATGGCTCTGCCTGCCCCGCATCTGCGGTGGCCTTGAACCATTTTGTTCCTTCAGTAAAACTCGTTTATTACTTTGAGGCATTAAGGTTCAAAGTAGAGCTTTGAATCAACGTTGAGGTGGTTATGCTTTGCCGATAGGCGTTATTTACTATTCCAATTTTAACATTTTACAGCTAACTTGTATAATGGTATAATATAAACAATTCTTAATTATTAATTTTGAATTTTGAATGTCATGGTTTATTTTTATTAAAAATTAAAAATTATAATTATATGCCTACAAAAAAACCCATCCGCCTAGCTATTAATGGTTTTGGTCGTATTGGCCGAGCCGCTTTTAAAATCGCTTTGGAAAACCTCAAGTTTCAAGTGGTGGCTATTAATGATCTAACAGATAATGCCACTTTGGCCCATTTATTAAAATATGATTCTGTCTATGGTGTTTATAATCACGAGATTAAAAGTGATGAGGACAATATTTATGTTGACCAAGTTAAATATCCCTCTTTTTCCATAAAAGATTTAGAACAATTATCTTGGCAAGATTTGCAAGTGGACGTGGTTTTAGAATGCACTGGAAAATTTGTTAAAGATAGTGTGGCTTCTGGTCATATTAAGGCTGGTGCTAAAAAAGTTATTTTATCAGCTCCGTCAAAAGGCACGCCCAAAGCACCAACCTATTTAATCGGTGTTAATGAAGATAAATATAAAGGCGAGAGTGTTATTTCCAATGCATCTTGCACCACCAATTGTATTGCCCCAGTGACTAAAGTTATTTTAGATAATTTTGGTATAAAAAAAGCTTTTCTAAATACTATTCATTCCTATACTGCAGATCAAAATTTGGTTGATGGTCCACATAAAGATTTGCGTCGTGCTCGTAGCGCTGCTTACAATATTATACCAACTTCTACTGGCGCGGCTATTGCGGTGACAGAAGTTTTGCCAGAATTAAAAGGTAAATTTGACGGCGTGGCTTTGCGGGTGCCTACAATTTGCGGTTCTATTTCAGACATTACTTATGTTTTAAAAAAGAAAGCTACCGTTGATAGTGTTAATAAAGCCCTTAAAAAAGCTTCTCTCGCTGCTAAAATGAAAAATATTTTAACAGTTAGTAATGAGCCATTGGTTTCTAGTGATATTATTGGTAATCCAGCTTCTGTAGTTGTGGATTTAGAATCCACCATGATGTTGGGTGAAGATTATTTAAAAATTTTAGCTTGGTATGATAATGAATGGGGTTATTCATGTCGCCTTGTTGAAATGGCCGAAGTGGTCATGAAGAAATAGTCCTTTGTTTGTCATCCCCGCCGGTCTCGCCATGAATCAGGCACACAGAGCTGGGATCCCGTGAATATAACATGGAGGTTAATATGTTTTATATAGCATATTATTTATTAATTTTGGTTGTTTGTTGCATTATTTTTTTGATTATGATTTTTGGTATTATGTTTTGGAGGTTTAAAATAGCCAAAACACAAACGGAAAAAATTTTTTCACTAAAAAAGCCACTCAGCAGAGTGGCTTTTTATGTCTAACTTTAGCTAAAATATTTTGCTATACATAACTTTTGCTTGACAAATCTCTCTCTCTGCTATAATGGAAATATCAAAAAAGATATACATTGTTACAGTAAATGCAATGAGCAATAAATCTAACTCCTAGGGAGGGATTATGTCAAAAGTGAAAGCAAGAGAGGTGTTGTCAGTAAGTAAACACGGTCCTGACTACCACTGGTTTCATCTGGTAGTCAACGGGCTGCAAACACTGACGGTTTCTGATGCTGCAGCGGTATGGATCGTAGATGATACGGTTCATAAGACCACTGCAATTATCACCAGAGCTTGGGAAAAGTATGATGATCAAAAAGATCTCGTTGTTAAACGGGCTAAAATCACTGGCCCGGAGTTTCAAATCCTGAATCTTCTAAGTAGCCTTGGGATGGGGACTCCTGAAGTCGCAGCTATTCCTTGGCAAAAAAATGAAGATGCTGTGTAATCTTCGTCTTGAAAAGCCACTCAACAGAGTGGCTTTTGTATTTAATATTTTTTATTCCTGGTAGACTTTTTCCGTCTCTCTCAGCATTTTTTCCAAGCTAAAATTTTTTATTTTTTCCAAATTATTGTGGCTGAATTTTTCTGCCAATTTTGGATCATCCAAAATTTTTTCTAAAGCCCTAGTAATTTCTCTGGGTTTTTCTTTGTTAACTATTAGACCATTAGCATCTTGTTCAACAATTTCTAACATGCCTCCAACAGAGGTGGCCACAACAGGTAATCCAGCAGCCATGGCTTCCATAACAGAATAGGAAAAACCTTCTTTAACAGAGGGCAAACAAAAAATATCAAAAGCTTTTAAAAGTTCATAAGCTTTATCAATATTACCAACAAGAAAAAAAACATTCTCTAAATTTAATTGCTTAATTTCACGTTCTAGGTTTTTTCTTTGTCCACCTTCACCAATAACTATAAAAATAACTTGTGGATTTTTTTCTTTTAAAATTTTGGCTGCTCGAATTAAGTAAATTAGACCTTTGGTGGCATATAAATTGGCAATAGTGCCAATAAGTGGTGAGTAATCCCTAATTTGCCTGCCTGCCGGCGAGGCAGGTAATCTGTAATTGGTAATTAATGTTTTTCTAGCTTCAGATTTTTCTAAAAAATTTAATTTAGTTAAATCAATACCGTTGTGAATAGTAATAAATTTATGATGGGGAGCTATTTTGTGATTTAAACCAGTGATTTTATCTAATTCGGAAACACAAATGATTTTATCTTTAAAATGTCCAGATATTCTTTCAGACCATTGGTAAAATAATTTTCTACCAAGAGATATTGGTTCGTTAAACACAAAACCATGAACAGTATAAATTATTTTGACTTTTTTACCACTTATCTTTTTATAAAGCCAGCCCATAACTGCGCCGGTCGAGCCAATTTTACTGGAATTTAAATGAATAATATCTGGTTGAGATTTTTCAAGTAGCCGATAAATTTCTAAGCCTGATAAAAAATCATGCCAGAGATTTATTTCTCTGACAACATGTTTAAGTCGCCAAACTTTAAAACCCTTTTGAGACAAACTTTCTAGCCAATCAACAACGGGGTGTTCTTTTTTTTCTCCGACCGCAATTTCTATAATATATTTATTAGCAGGTAAATTTTCTGCCAAATCAATAATATATTTTTGGGCGCCACCAAATTCACTTTGAGTGACAAGATAGAGAATTTTAATCATATTTTATATTATATAACAAATTGCCATTTTGAGCAAAAAGAGCTAAAATAGAAAATATGCAACTCAAGCAGGAAAAACCCAAAATTTTAATTTTTTCTTTAGCTTATTTTCCATTTATTGGTGGTGCGGAAGTCGCGGTAAAAGAAATTATTACACGTTTACCGGAATTTGAATTTGACATGATTACTTGTAATTTAGATGGACAACAAAAAGCCGAAGAACAAATTAATAATATAAAAATTTATCGAGTTGGCAGAGGAAAATTTGCTAAAATATTTTTTCCATTTTTGGCATACAAAAAAGCATGCTCTCTCTTTTGTCATCCCGACGATCCGCCAACCGGCGGACGGGATCCTTATGTTGTCTCCAGTCTCTTGACTGGAGACGCAATGCACTATCGCTCCAGTCAGGAGACTGGAGCGAACAACTATATTATCTGGTCCATCATGGCCAATCAAGCCGGTCTAGCTGCTTTATTTTTTAAGAAAAAATTTCCTCAAGTTAAATTTTTATTAACTTTGCAAGAAGGCGATTCTGTTTTTAATATTTGGAAAAAAACTTGGTACATGCGCCCGCTTTATAAAGCCATTTATCATTCGGCTGATTGCATTCAAGCTATTAGTAATTTTTTAGCCAAGAGAGCTCTTAAATATGGTTACAAAGGACCAATAGAAGTGATACCCAACGGAGTAGATTTAGAAAAATTTAAGTATCTTGAAAAAAATTTGCTTGATAAAAAAGACAAAGTAATTTTGACAGACTCTCGATTGGTGGAAAAAAATGGTGTGGAATATTTAATTAAAGCCATGATTCTAATTAATATTAAAATTAAATTATTAATTTTAGCTGATGGACCACTGAGAGAATATTTACAAAAACTGGTTGTTAATTTAAACTTGCAAGACAGAGTTGAATTTTTGGGTTTAATTCCTTATGATAATATTCAAAAATATTATGCCGAGGCAGATGTTTTTGTGCGGCCGTCATTAACAGAAGGTTTTGGTAATGTTTTTATTCAAGCTATGGCCGCTGGAATTCCAGTTATTGCCACACCAGTTGGCGGTATTCCAGATTTTTTGAAAGCAGGGGAGACGGGATGGTTTTGTGAAGTAAAAAATCCACAAAGTATTGCCGAAAAAATAAATTATATTTTAGATGAAAAAAATAAAGATGAAGTTGAACGAGTAGTGGCTAATGCCAAAAAGATGGTTGAAGAAAAATATACTTGGGAAATTGTGACTAAAAAAATGAAAAATATTTTTGTTTCCCTAATTTTTAATTTTTAATTTTATTTTGTATGTTTCAAAAAATCGGCGATCTATTTTTAAAATTATTTTGGCAGCACCTTACAGAAAAAATTCGGCAATTTTTTATTTATTGTGTTGGTGGCGGATTGGCTTTTATTATTGATATTTTAGGTTTGTATCTTTTGACCGAATACCTGCACGTTTGGTATTTGTTTTCTGCCACAATGTCTTTTATTCTGGCCGCCATTTTTAACTATCTTTTTCAAAGATTTATCACTTTTCAATCCACTGACAAAAATATTACTCGGCAATTTATTTTTTTTGTTATTATCGCTGTTATTGGTCTTTTAATTAATAATACTTTACTATATTTATTGGTAGAATTAGCTGGCGTGTGGTATATTTTTGCCAAAACTCTTGCCGCGGCCATTGTTTTGGTGTGGAATTTTATAGCTAATAAAAAATTTACTTTTAAATAATTTTTTTCTAGTATATGACAGTCTTAATTGCTACGGGCATTTTTCCTCCCGATATTGGCGGTCCAGCCACTATGCTCCAATCTCTAGCCAAGAGTTTGGTTGAGCGTGGATTTAAAATAAAAATTATTACTTATAGTCAGGTTTCTAGACATAATTTAGATAATGAATTGGATATTTATCGGGTTAATAAAAATTTGCCTCTTGGATTAAGTAAAATTTTTTATTTTTTAAAACTTTGGCGTTTATCCAAAAAAGCAGATTTAATTTATGCCGCCGATACATACAGTGTCGGTTATTTTTCTTATCTTTTAAAAAAAATATTTAATAAAAAATATATCCTTCGCTTTACTGGTGACAGCGCTTGGGAAAATGCTCGTGCTAAAAATTTGCTTCAAGATGATTTGTTAACTTTTCAAAAAACTGTTTATAATTCTGATATTGAAAAAATAAAATCGCGTCGCCAAAAAATTTTATTATTTGCTGATAAAATTATTGTTGATTGCGAGTTTAACAAAAAAATAGCCGAAGAGATCGGTGTTTTAAATAATAAAATTTTTGTTATCTATAACAGTGTAGAAATCCCCACCCACATAAAGAGAGTTGAAGAGAAAACAAAAGAATTTAAACCAAAATATTCCTCCAATAATGAAAAAATTATTTTGACTTCCTGTCGCTTAACTTCTTGGAAGGGTGTAGATCAAATCATTGAAATTTTACCAGAACTTAAAAAACAGATTGGTCCTTTAAATTTTTTAATTATGGGTCTTGGTCCGGAAAAAGAAAATTTAGAAAAAATAGCCGAGCAATCTGGTGTTTTAGATGATGTTCGTTTTTTAGGTATTATTGCTCAAGAACATATTTTTGAATATTATAAAATCGCCGATGTTTTTATTTTAAATTCTCAATACGAAGGCATGTCTAATACTTTGTTAGAAGTTATGGCAGCTGATGTGCCAATTATCGCCAGCAATTGTGGAGGTAATCCAGAATTAATTGAAAATAATAAAACTGGAATCTTGGTGAAATATGGTAATAAAAATGATTTATTAAAATCGTTGGTCAAATTGTTAATAGATAAAATTTTAGCCAAGGAATTGGCTCAAAACGCCCAACAAAAAGTTCAACAATTTAATTTAGATAAAATGATCACTAAAACAATAGATGTAATAAAAAAATAAATAAATCATGAAAATACTTTTAATTAACCCACCTTTCAACATTCCCAAAGAAAATTACGACAGCTCTGTTTCCGTTGGTCTTTTGTCAATTGCCAGTTTTTTAAAAAGCAATGGAGTTGGTGTTGAAATTATTGATGCTGTACGCCAGAAAGATTTTTTAAATTTAATTTCTAATCGCGCTAAAGAATATAATTTAATTGGTCTATCAGTTATGACCATGCAAATTAGTGAAGCTTTAAAAATTAGTCAATTAATAAGAAAAATAAATTCGCAGGCTAAAATTCTTTGGGGCGGTTCGCACCCAACTTTTTTTGTTAAAGAAACTATTGAGCATCCACTTGTGGATTTGGTTTGTTTTGGTGAAGGAGAAAAAGTTTGTTTAGATTTAATCCAAAATAAACCATTTGAGGAAATTTCAGGCTTAGCCTATAAAACAGAAAATAGCGAAATTAAAATCAACCCCCATCAGCCCCTTCTTAAAAGAGAAGAACTGCCGGAATTTAATTGGAATTTGGTACCAGAAGAAATTCTTAATCATCTCTATTTAATTCCCTCACTAACTTCCCGAGGTTGTCCACACCGTTGCACATTTTGTATTAATGCCATTTTAAAAAATCACTGGCGCGCCAAAAGTGCAGAACAAGTTTTGCATGATTTAGAAATAATTAAAAATAGACCAGAATTTCAAAATAAAAAAATTCGTTTTTGGGATGAAAATTTTTTTGTGGATATTGAACGCGCTAAAAAAATAATTTCTGGCATGATTGAGAGAAATCTTGTTATGCCTTGGGAAACAACTATTAGAGCTAATTATTTAAATAATGACATGATTGATGATAATTTATTAAAACAAATGAAGACTTCGGGTTGTTATTTATTATCTTTTGGAGCTGAATCTGGTTGTCCTAGAATTTTGAAAAAAATTAAAAAAGATGTTGATCCAGAAGAAATTTTAAATTCTGCTAAAATGGCTTTGCGCCATAATATTATTCCGCAATATTCTTTTATGATTGGTTTGCCAGGCGAAACCAGAAGCGACATGCACGCTACTTTAAAATTAATTGATGATTTGCTAAAATTAAGTCCTAAGATTCAAATTTTGGGTCCGCAAGCTTTTCGGCCATATCCGGGTTCAGAATTATATGAAGAATGTTTGCAAGCTGGCTGGCAGGCGCCAAAAAATTTAGACGACTGGACACATCTAATTGAAAATCAATTAAATTATTTATCTGTTAAAAACTTTCCTTGGGTTGAAGACAAAGATAAAGATTTTGTGGAATCCATGGAAGCTTATGTACGTTTTGGTGCTCATTCCATTAGCAGTGCTATGGGCTCGAGCGTTAAAGCTAAAAAAAATCTTAAACTTGGTTTTGTGCTTCTGTGTCAATTACGTTGGAAATTAAAATTTTTTGCTTGGCCAATTGAATTTAAACTCGCGAAAAAATTTGTTAGTGGGTAAATTGGGTATTATTAGATTTCTACCTTTAAAGAGGGCAAAAAGGCGACAATAAAACTTAAAATAAAAAAGCCCACCGTGGTGGGCATTAAAAAAATTAGTTCGACGATTTGGAATCTTCAGGATGTTCTTTAATAGTTTTTGTGACAAGTAAAGACAAAAAAATATTACCAAAAAAAGATAAAATAAAAAGAAATTTCCAGGTGCGTTTACAAAGACATGAAAACCACAACAAAACCAGATTAAAAAACTGAAAACCATAAGAAGGGCTGTTGACTCATCACATTTTTTATGTATATCAATTGAATAAAAATTGGCTACCGCAGAAAGAAACCCTACCAAGGAAACAAAAAAGGTTGTTTTGATACCATGTTGTGGTATTTTAACAATATTTATTGCTAAAAAAATATCAATGACCGCGGAAATAAATGCTACAGCGTAGTAGAAACTAGCTTTTTCTAAGATTTGATTAATTTTCATTTTTCACTCCTGCTGTGAGTTTTAAGAGTTTTTAGAATTTATAATCAATTAAGATTAAATTAGCAAATATTTAATAAAATGTCAAGTCTATGAAAATCCTAATGCTTTCCATTGACAAAGGCCTACTTGGAAAAAATCCCATGGGCGATGTAATTGAGCGTCATAAAAAATATGGCGAGTTTTGTGAACAACTAGATATCGTTGTGTTTTCTAAGGTGCATTATGAAAAACAAAAATTATCAAATAATGTTTTCGTATATTCTACTAATTCCCTAACTCGTTATAATTTTTTCTTTGATGCCTATAAAATTGGTAAAAAATTATTTAAAGAAAATTATTACCAATTAATAATAGGAGATTTTTTTTCTGGCTTAAGCGCTTGGTGGCTTAAGAAAAAATTTAAAAGCAAATTATTATTAACTTTACACGGTGATTTTTGGCACAACAAGGCTGGTTTACAATCTTTGTGGCATAATTATTTTTTATTGTTTTTTAATAAAATTTTATTAAAAAAAGTTGATAGTCTTAGAGTGGTTTCTAATAGTTTAAAAAATAAATTAATAAAAATGGGAGTAAATCCAGAAAAAGTTTGGGTCATTCCAGTAGCAGTTGATTGGCAAAAAATAAATCAATTTGATCCGCAGATTAAAAAAGAAATAGAAAACAATTTTCCCGGTAAAATTATATTATTTATCGGACGCTTAGATGCAGTGAAAAATTTATCTTGGTTTTTGGATGTTTTTAAAAAAGTGGCCGAACAATATATTGGATCGGTAAAATTAGTTATAGCCGGTCAAGGTGTGGAAGAAAAAAAATTAAACGCAAAAGTCCAGCAACTTAATATTGAAGATAGAGTCAAATTTGTTGGGCAAATTCCGCACAATGAATTACCCAACTATTTGGCAGCCTGCAATATTTTGGTTTTGCCATCTTTATCCGAAAGTTTTGGCAAGGTTTTAATTGAGGCAGGAGCAGCTGGTAAACCAGTTGTGGCCACAATGACAACTGGAGCTAAAGAAATCGTAGAGAACGGTGTTACGGGCTTTTTAACACCTATTGGTGATGCCGAGGCTATGGCCGAAGCTATTTTAAAACTGTTAAATAATACAGATTTGGCAGAAAAAATGGGCGCCCAAGCCAAAGAATATATTAAACAAAATTTTGATGGTAATGTTAATTTGCAAAAAATTAAAGAAATGTGGTCTAAAATAGTTAATGATAAAACCTAAAACCAATCAAACAGGAGGAAAAAATGAATTCAGCGAAAATCGTATCAATTAAAGAGCAAACAAGACTGGCTACATTTAAAGCAGAATTGAAAGATGAAATCTTCTTTTCTGCCAATGAAGAAGGTTTTGACCGCTTTTTTTCTAGAGTTAGACGTTTGCTAGATAATCAAGAAAGAGAAGAGAGCCGTAGAAAACTTCAGGAGTCTGAAGAATAAAAAGTGAGTATTAAAATAAACACAACAAACAACAGGGGGTAATTTATGTTGACTGCCCAAGAGCTTCTAGAAGAGAGTTCTGAAATTTTAGAAGGTATTAATGATCCTGAAGAAAGAAGACTTGTGGAACTGTTGTAGATAGAAAAAGTCGATATTATATTAAAAATGCGTCTTGACCATATTGAATCTTGGCCGTCTTTTTTAGACAGACTTGAAAGAATTTTAGAGTTTGCTAAATTGCACAGTTGGACTGCCCTTAAGGAGTATGAAACTAATTTGGCATTAAAAAAGAAAAAATAAGGTAAAAAAACACCCCGACAAGTCGTCGGGGTTTTGTTTTTAATGTCCTGAACATTCTTTGCACCTCAAAGAGATCGATTCAAAATTAATAGGCCCTGTTAAACATTGTTCGCAAAAACCTTGCTGATGGAGCATGTAATTATGATCCAAGTTATACAAAGACACAATGTGAATGGTGTGCCTTCTGTGCTTGGCTAAATTAATCTGACACGTTCCTGTGCATTCTCCAATTACTTTATACCTTGCGCCATTAATTTTTAGTATTTCTCCATTTTTAGGCAAGTGATCACATTTCATTTTCAATCTCTCCTGTAATTGTGTTTTAGGCATTATTCATCTATAATTAAGATATGATTTTACTTTTTACCACTCGTAAAGTTGATAAAAATGACGAAAGAACTGGTTTTGTTTCTGGTTGGCTTTTAGAACTCTCTAAACATTTAAGCAAATTGATTGTAATTTGTCAAGAAAAAGGCGATATTTCTGATCTGCCTAAAAATATTGAGGTTTACTCACTAGGCAAAGAAAAAGGCTATAATAAATTAAAACAAATTACTAATTTTCAATTTCTAATGGCTAAAAAAATAAAAGAGGTTAATGGTATATTTTCTCACATGGTGCCACATTATGCGGTTTTGGCCGGACCATGGTCTAAAATTTATCATAAAAAATTAGTTCAATGGTATGTTCACAAAACAGTTTCACCTTGGTTAAAAATGGCTAATATGTTTGTGGATGAATATGTAACCACCAATCCAGAAAGTTTTCAATTAAAAACAAAAAAACCTATCAATTATTTTGGTCACGGTATTAATGTAAATAAATTTAAACCAATTACCAGTTACCAATTACCAATTACCAGTTTTATTATTCTCTCTATTAGCCGCATTTCTCCTAGCAAAAACATTGACCTAATGATTAAAGCAATAGAAAAAATTTTAAATGAAAATCCAGAATTAAAAGATGTAATTCAATTACAAATCATTGGCGGACCAGCTTTAAAAGAACAACAAAAATATTATGATTCACTGGCAGATTATATTGTTGAAAATAAATTAACCAATAATATTCAACTTCTTGGGCCAATGTCGCCAGAAAAAGTTTTGCCATATTATCAAAACTGCGATTTATTTTTAAATTTATCAGAAACTGGTTCAGTAGATAAAGCTGTGCTGGAAGCTATGGCATGCGAAAAAATAGTTTTAACAAGTAATGTAGCTTTTAAAAATATCGTGCCAGCTCAATTATTTTTAGCCGAAAAAAATATTGATTTACTGGCAAATAAAACTTTAGAAATATATAATTTATCGCAGGAAGAAAAAGGAAATTTGCAAAAGAAACTCAGACAAGAAATTGTCGATAATCATAATTTAAAAAATCTCGCACAAAAAATTATTAAGTTGTTTTAAAATATGAAAATTTGCATTATCGCCTATAAATTTGGCACTGAAAAAGAAATTGGGGAACATTTGGGCACTTATCATTGGTTTATCGAATTTACCCGCCGTTTGGTTAAAGAAGGCCACGAAGTTGTTGTTGTAGCCCCCTGGATTTCTTTGTTTAAAAAAGGCAGTTTAGAAGTTAATGGAGTCAAAATTATTCGTTATTGGCCAAAATTTTGGTATCGTTTTTTGGCTTTTCCAATTAATAAAATTTGGCGCGCTATTTACATCTACGCAACCAAAAAAAATGTTTTAAAAATATCTCAAAAAATTAAACCTGATATTTTTTTAGTTTGGCAGTCCAGAGAAACCGGTTATGCAATATCTCAAATTAAAGAAAAATTATCGGCGCCTGTTTTATTTCGTCAAATTGGTGCTTGGGCTTGGCATCTTAATCGTTCGGCTAAAGAGGTTTATGAAAAACGACCCTGGTATCAAATTCTAAAAAAAGCTGGCCTTGATAAAATGGCCAATATCATTTTGGAATATTTATTAGATAAAAAAAATCAAAGAAAATTTGCTACAGCCATTTATAAAAAATTAGATCAAATTATTTTCGTTAGCCAGATTGCCACTTCCGAGGGACTGGCTTTAAATTTAGAAAAAGAAAAAATTGTTGTTCAACCAGTGACCATAGAAACAGAATTATTCTATCCTTTGGAAGATAAACAAAAAATACGGCAAGAGCTTGGTCTTCGGGGTGATAAAATTTTACTTTTTGTTGGGCGGTTAAATTTTGCCGAAAAGGGTCTAGGTTATTTATTAGAAGCTTTAAAAATTGCCAAAGAAAAAATTAGTGATTTGCAGTTGGTTATTATTGGCGCTGGCGGTGAACAAGAAAGAATGTTAAAAATGATTAAAGACCTGTTGTTGGAAAACAATGTGCAATGGGTTGGCAAAAAACCATTCAACGATTTAATAAAATATTTTAATGCCGCCGATGTTTTTATAATGAGTTCTATTTGGATGGAAACTTTTGGTCAAGTAACAATTGAAGCCATGGCTTGTGGGGTGCCAGTTATTGGTTTTAAAGCTGGGGCTACACCAGAAATTAATCTCCATGAAATTACTGGTTATAATGTAGAAAGTAAAAATAGTTTTTTAATGGCCGAAGCCATAGTTAAAATTTTTAATGATGAGGAGAAAAGAAAAAAGATGGGTGAAGCGGCGAGACAAAGAGTTGAAAAAAATTATACTTTTGAGGTTTTAATTAAAGATTTTATTAATTTGGTTAATCAAATAAAAAAATAAATATGTTATTAAATAAAATAGTTTTAATCACTGGCGGTAATATGGGTATTGGACTTGCCACCGCCAAATATTTTGCTGAAAACAAGATTACTGTTTTATATACTTATTTTGAAGATCAAAATAATAATGAGCAAATAAGTGTTGAATTAAAAAAAATGGGTGCTCCTGAAGTTGAAGGCTTTTTTTTAGATTTACAAGATGATGAAAATATCAAAAAAATAGCTTGGATAATTAAAGAAAAATATGGCCAAATAGATTATTTAATTAATAATGCGGCTCTCAAATTTAATGCTTTACTAGAAAATCAGTCTTTTAATATGATTAATAGTCAGTTAAGAGTGAATTTAGAAGGATTAATTAAACTAACTAAGGAATTTTTGCCTTTTATTAAAGAGGTTATTATAAATATTGCCAGTGCTTTGGCATTAGAAGGAGCAAAGAAAGATTTAACTATCTATTGTGCCAGCAAATACGGGGTACGGGGATTTACAAAATCATTAGCTCGAGAATATCCTCAACTAAAAATTTATACGCTTAATCCTAGTTTAACAGCCACTCGTATGGGGCATTTTCAAGGGATGATGCCGGAAAAAACAGCGGAGATAGTCTTTAATACGGCCATGGGAAAATATCGCGTAAAATCTGGTGCTGACATAAATGTTCGAGATTATAAATATAATAAATTTATTAAATTTTTTTTACCGATTTGGCGATTAATTAAAAAGATGATAAAGTTTTAAGGTAAAAAATTAATAATTATTAAAATAATTAAAATAAAAAATATGAAAATTTTGAATTTTAATTCTGGTTTCTTGCCAGACAGGGGTGGGGTGGCGACCTATTCTTATGAGTTAACAAAATCTTTATCCGAAAACGACCAAGTAGAAAAAGTGCAAGTCATAGCTTTTAATGTCTCTGAAGCTGGCGAGGAAAAAGTTAATGACAAATATCATATCATTAGAATTAAGCGCGGAACGGTTGGTCTTTGGGCTATGGGCTTTATGATTTTAAAATATCTTTGGCAATATAGAGATTTTGATATTATTCATGCGACCAATATGTTTCCTGTGGGTTTTTGGGTGATGATTTGGACAAAAATTTTAAGAAAAAAATATTTTATTACCATTTATGGCACCGATACTTTAACCAAACTTGGTTCAAAAAAGACTCGTTTAGCTAAAAAAATTATAATGCAACAAGCTACCAAAGTTTTTAGTTTTAGTAATTCTACTACTCAAAAAACATTGGAAAAATATCAAATATCAGCTAAAAATTTTGTAACCATTTATCCTGGAGTAACTGGTAATTTTAATAGTAAAATAAATTTTAATCTTAAAAACGAGCTTGGTTTCACTGGGGATGATTTTATTGTTTTAACTATTTGTCATTTAGTAGCTCGCAAGGGAGTTGATGATGTAATAAGAGCTATTAGTATGATTGAGGATGAAAGAGTAAAATTAATTATTGGTGGTCAAGGCCCAGAAAAAGAAAATTTAGAAAATTTAGTTAAAGAATTAAAATTAGAAAAAAGAGTTAAGATTGTGGGTTTGATTCGCGATGTAGAATCATATTATAGAATATCTAATGTTTTTATTCTTGCTTCCTATTATGATAATACCGGCGATATTGAAGGTTTGGGGATTGTTTTAATTGAAGCGCAATTGAGTAATGTTCCCATAATTGGTACTAATAGCGGTGGTATTCCGGAAACTATGCAAAATGGCGTGACCGGTTTTGTTGTTCCAGAACATGGGATAGAAGAAATAAAAGAGAAAATTTTATTTTTAAAAAATAATCCTGATATTTACCAAAAAATGAGTCAGACGGCTAAGGAATTTTCGATCAAAAATTTCAATTGGGTTAAAGTAGCAAAAGATTATATAAATTTTTATCAACAGAATTAAAATATGAATGATAAATTAATTTCTTTTTACAATAATTTATACAGTAAAAAACAGACAAACGCCATGAGACCTTTTAAAGAGTATCAGTTTTTTTTAAATTTTTTAAAGCCTTTTGGAACAGATCAAAAAATTTTAGATGTTGCTTGTGGGACCGGTTTTTTGTTAAAAGCCGCGGTAGATGATGGTTTAAAAACTTATGGCATAGATATTGCAAATGAAGCGGTTAAAATTTCTCAAAAAAATAGTCCGCAATCAGAAATTTTTTTGGGTTTGGCAGAAGAATTGCCGTTCGCAAATAATTTTTTTGATTTTATTTATTGTTTGGGTAGCATTGAACATTTTTCTGATATTAACAAAGGCTTGCTTGAAATGTTAAGAGTTGGTAAAGAAAATGCTAAATATCTTTTGGTAGTACCCAATAAAAATTATTTTGCTTGGTGGTTTACCCAAAAAAAAGGAACACATCAACGTGATATTGGCGAAGAATTAAAATCGTTAAAAGAATGGGTTAGTCTTTTTGAAAGTGCTGGTTTTAGAATTATTAAAATTAAACAAGATAAGTGGCCCACTAGGTGCTTACCTTGGTTTTACAGTTTTAATCCATTAAAAATTTTTAAGAGATTATTTTTTAAGCTGATTTGGATGGTGTTACCTTTAAAATATACTTATCAATTTATAATCGTTGCTGAGAAAAAATAATTTATGACTTACTGGGAAATTTTTTTTAGAGAAAAAATTAAAAAGATATTTTTGGAAAAAAAGACCGTCATTGATATTGGCGGTGGTTTAAGAATTACATCAGAAAAAGGAAATCGTTATGATAAAGAGAGAGATTGGTTAAAGCCATACGCCGCAAAAGTTGATTATAAAATTTTGGATCCAGTGCCAGATTATAATCCCGATATAGTTGGCGATATACATAATTTGCCGTTTGAGGATAGTTCGGTTGATGCTATTGTTTGTTTAGCGGTCTTGGAACATGTGGAAAATCCGATTAAGGCAGTTTCTGAAATTAAGAGGGTTTTAAAACCAGGGGGCTTTTGTTTGGTTACGGTACCTTTTTTATATTACTATCACGCAGAGAAAGGTTATTATAAAGATTATTGGAGATTTACTGAGGATGCAGTGGAATTTATTTTTAAGGATTTTTCTAATATAGAAAAGATTAATATCCGGGGCGCTTTGTCAACTTGGGTAAAGATTTCTCCTTTAGGTAAATATAAATTATTTATAATAATAGCCGCTTTTTTCGATAAAATTTTTAAAAAAATAAATAGTAAACAAACCAGCGGTTATTGTATTTTTTTGACTAAATAATTATGAAAATTTTATATTTTGCCAATTCTCGCATTCCTACAGAAAAGGCTTATGGACTGCAAATTATGAAAACATGTGAAGCTTTGGCCGAAAATGGCGTGAGTGTAGATTTAATTTTGCCGACCAGAAAAAACAGGCCTTTTAAGGGCATAGACGTTTTTGAATATTATGGGGTTAAAAAAAATTTTGAAATTAAGAGAATTTTAAGTCACGATCCAAATTGGCTTATGATTTTGCCAAATGGAATTTTTATCAAGGCGCAAATTTTTTTCTTTAGCCTTTCCTTGTTTTTATTTTTATTTTTTAAACAAAGCAAAAAAGATTTTATTTTTTATACCCGCGATGAATATCTTTTGCCAATATTATTAAATTTTTCCAAAAAAGTTTTTTGGGAAGCGCACACTTTGCCACGAAACGGCAAGCATTACTTAAAATTTTGGCACAAATGTGTTGGAATTGTGGCAATTACCGAAGGTTTGAAAAAAGATTTGATAAAATTGGGTTTGGAAGAAAATAAAATTATGGTGGCGCCGGATGGGGTGGATTTAAAAAATTTTGAATTAAGAATTAAGAATTATGAATTAAGGGCGAGGTTTAACTTGCCGGCGGACAAAAAGATAGTGATGTATACGGGGCATCTTTATGATTGGAAAGGAACACAAACTTTGGCTGAGGCGGCGGAATTTTTGAATGATGACGCAATTGTTGTTTTTATTGGTGGAACGGATTTTGATTTGAAAAATTTTAAAAATAAAAATAGGGAATTGATTGAGAAAGGAAAAATTTTGCTTTTGGGCCAAAGGCCGCCAAGAGAAATCCCAGAATTTTTGGCCGTAGCTGATTGTTTGATTTTGCCAAATTCTGGTAAAGAGAATCGTTCAGAAAAATATACTTCACCCATGAAAATGTTTGAGTATTTGGCTGCAGGAAAGCCGATCGTGGCTTCAAATTTGCCTTCAATTAAAGAAATTTTAAATCAAGATAATGCTGTTTTGGTAGAAGCAGATAAACCCGAAGAATTTGCACGAGGAATTGTGAAAGTTTTGACCGATGACCCCGAGTGCTCAGGATTGGCACAAAAAATTTCAGCACAAGCCAAGGAAGACTCAAAAAAATATAGTTGGCTGAAAAGAGTAGAAAAAATTTTAAATTTTATCAGATAATTTTTTTATGAAAATTTTTATCTTAAACCCATTGCTTTTTACCGATGAATTGCACGGAATTGCGCGCAAAAGACAGCCGTTGGAATTGGCCTATATGGCCAGTTTGTTTAGAGGAGAACACGAAGTTAAACTTTTGGATGCCAACGCTCTAAATTTGGATTTGGGACAAACAGTGGCCGAAATTAAAAATTTTCAGCCGGATATTTTGATTTTGACTTCTACGCCATTGGATCGCTGGGAAGTGCCATCGCATTCACATATTAAATTGTTAATTAATAATTTAATTAAAACAATTAATGTTTTAGATATTCCGTATGTAATTTTGACCGGTGCGCACGGCACCATTATGCCGGAAAAAATGTTGAAAGAAACGAAAGTTAATTTTGTGGTGCGTGGTGAACCGGAGATGGTTGTAAAAGATTTGGTGGAAAAAATTTCAGTCGGTGAAAAAGATTATTCCGAAATTAAGGGAATTTCATATCTTCAAAATGGTGAAATAAAAAATAACGCGGACGCGAAAAGAATTAAAAATTTGGACGAACTGCCGATGCCGGCGTATGATTTGTTGCCGATGGAAAAATATCGTTATACTTTTAACGATATTCCCGAACCGTTTTCTTTAATGCTAACTTCCCGCGGGTGCCCCTTTAATTGTACCTATTGTTTGAAAGTGATGATGCCCGATTTTTATATTACACGCAGTCCTGAGAATGTGGCTGAAGAAATAAAATATTTAACAAAAAAATTTGGTGTTAAGGGAATTTATTTTCAGGATTGGGAGTTTTTGATTGATAAAAAAAGGATAGCGACAATTTGTGATTTGATTTTGAAAGAAAATTTGGAAATTAAATGGGGTTGCAATGCGCGGGCGCCGGATGTAGACGAAGAAATTGTGAAGAAAATGAAAGATGCCGGTTGTGTGCGAATTAATTTGGGTTTTGAAACGGGTTCGCAAAAAGTTTTGGATTTGGCGCAAAAAAAAGTGAAAGTTGAAGAAATGAAAAGAGCGTTTGAAATCTTAAAAAAATATGAAATAAATGTCGGGATTTATTCAATTTTAAATTTGCCGGGCGAGACAAGACAAACCATTGCGGAAACGGAAAATTTTTTGGCGGAAAATGATTTGAAAACAATGTGCGCACCAAATTTGCCGATTCCATATCTTGGCACGCCACTTTATGAAATGTTAAAAAAGCAAGAAGGCAAGGAGGTGGCTTGGGAAGATTTAGATAAATATGCCGGTCGGGTGGGGGTGGTGCAAAGTCCGTTTTTAGCCAAAATTTATCGCTGGCATTACAAATATAAATATAGCTTGGGCAGGTGGTATTTTTTAAAGCCAGAATTTTATGGGCATTTTTTAAAATTTATAAAAAATATATTAAAAATATGAAAATAGCAATTTTTTCTTTTGACATTGATCGTGCTTATGGAACAGGTAATATTACTTATGAATTATGCGTGGAGCTTTATAAAAAAGGAGTCGATTTTACTTTGTTTTTACCACAGATTAATAACCGTGACGGCAAACCAAACAGTGAAAAATGTGTCGGATTTCCTTTTACAATTAAATGTGTAATGCCACCCTATGTGTCTGGACTTGGTGAAATGATTAAAAAGAAACTGATTGTGCAATATTTAAAAACTTATAATTTAAAAGATTTTACTTTAGTTCATTGTTTGTTTGAATTTCCGCATTCATTTATTACCGCCCGCTCGGCCAAAAAAAATAAATTGCCTTTTATTATGGGCGCGCAAGGAACCTATGGGGTTTTGCCTTTAACTAAAAGTGCCCGACCGTTTTTAAAGTGGTCTTATAGCCAAGCTAAAGAAATTATTGTGCCGAGCCAATTTACCAAAGAGATGATAAACAAATACGCTGGTGAAAATTATCCCATTTCCATAATTCATAATGGTGTTAATTTTTCTCGTTTTGAAAAAGCACCAGACATTTCAGATTTACGAGAAAAATACAAAGGACAGAAAATTTTGTTGACAGTTGGTGGATTAATTCCACGCAAAGGACAGGATTTGGTTATTCGGGCGTTGCCAAAAGTCGTGGCCAAGCATTCGAGTGTAAAATATATTTTAGCTGGCACCGGCCGAATGCTAGAACCGTGGCAAAAAATGGCGGAAAGTTTGGGTCTGGCAAACAGGGTTGAATTTTTGGGGCGAGTTGAGGCGGACGATGTCAATCGGTGGTTTCATTTTTGTGATATTTATGTTCATACACCAATTGTGGTTAATTTAAGTTTTGAAGGTTTCGGCATTGTTTATATCGAAGCTAGTGCTTGTGGCAAGCCGATTGTTGCGAGCGACGCGGGTGGTATTCGTGACGCTATTATTGAGGGTAAAACCGGTTTAATCGCGCGCGATAGAAATATTAATGATATCGCTGATAAAATTATTAAATTATTAGACAGCGAGGATTTGCGCCGTCAGATGGGCGAAGCAGGCAGACAATATGCCAAAGAGCACGACTGGTCAATTATTACTGATAAATTTATTGAAAAGTACAAACAATATAGTTTATGAAATTTTGCAAAATAAAAATGCCGACCTGATAGAAAGATCGGCGTTTTTTGACGAATATTATTTACTTTCTGGCAAGCCCATAGGCTTCCAGTGCCAACCTAGCAACCCTTTCTGGATACCAGTGTCCGCAGACACCGGGCACTAAGTCCTTAAGATCGAACAACCTTATTGCCGTATGATCGCTATCGTGGTACAGAGGTTGCTGGCCGTTATAGGTGGCAAGATAGCACAGGTTGATGGTGTCACATAATGTGCCGAGTGCCTCGGTATCTTCTGCGATCGTGCGATAGACGCCAATTAAAGTTACAATGGTTATATCCATACACGAATCCGAATCATCACGCAAGTTATTTTGCGTTATAAATTGTTCAATCGACAACGATGTTAGACCACATTCTTTAGCTACTTTCCATAGAAGAAATTGCTTAACTGGGTAGAGAGTTAAAATTGTTCCACCCATAATCCACCAACAATTTTTAAAAGGTGGTTTAGCACGAAGAATCATGGGAACCTTACCGTTTTCGATAATTACTGCATCAGCACAAGCCGACGTTAGTTTTGAACGATATAATTTGTAAGTACTAACGCTCAGTCTATCTCTTGATATCTTAATAGATGGTTTAGTTATTAACAATAAATCTTGGCTAAACTTTTTTATCAAATTATCACCTAATTCAGTTATATTTTTTTCTATAATAATTGTGTCAAGCAAAATACCTGATTTGTTCATTTATAACCTCCTTTTTTTAAATTTGAAAGTTTTTATATTTTATAACATAATTTTAAAATAACGTCAAGTTGACATAAAAAGCAAATAATATTAAGATAAAATAATTATAAATAATTTAAATTATATTTTTTTATGAAACATTTAGTTATTGGCGGTTGTGGTTTTATTGGCAGCAATTTAGCCACTTATCTTAATTCATTAGGCGAAGAAGTAACAGTTTTAGATAATCTTTCTAGAGTTGGTTCAGAAATAAATTTAAGGTGGTTAGAAAAAATGGGTGTCAAATCCATTAGGGCTGACGTTTTAGAGCAAGATATTTTTAATCCCGAGGATTTTGATGTGATATATATGTTAGCTGGACAAACAGCAGTTACTCATTCAGTTGAGAATCCGCGTCATGATTTTATGGTTAATGTAACTGGCGTATTTAATGTTTTAGAAACCATTAGAAAATCAGTTAAAAAGCCACGTTTAGTTTTTGCTTCTACCAACAAAGTTTACGGTCATTTGCAAATAAATCAACCATGTGATGAATCAACTCCTTTAGATTTTTATACACCATATGGTTGTTCAAAAGGTACAGCTGATCAATATATTAGAGATTATGCTCGAATTTTTGATTTATGTACAACGGTTTTAAGACAATCATGTATTTATGGTCATCGGCAATGGGGTACTGAAGATCAGGGTTGGTTGGCTTGGTTTGCTTTAAGAATTTTGCAAGAAAAAGAAATTACAATTTTTGGTGATGGTTCACAGGTTAGAGATTTGCTTTACATTAGTGATTTAGTAGAACTTTATTATAAAATTGCTAGCGCACCAAAAGAAATTGTTCAAGGAAAAATTTATAATGTGGGTGGCGGATTAGAAAATTCTAGAAGTTTGTCTGAAGCAATTTATGAAATTAATAAATATACAGGTAAAAATCCTAAATTAATATTTGCCCCAGAAAGACCTGGCGATCAGCCATATTTTGTAAGCGATAATACTAAACTTAAAAAAGAACTTAGTTGGGAGCCAAAAATTAATGTTAATCAGGGCTTATTAAAATTATTAACTTGGCTAGAAAAAGGAGCTATACCTTATTATAATCAAAAACAATAATAAATTTTTTTAAACGGTTTATTTATAATCAATAAACCGTTTTTTCTTGTAATTTTTTAAAATTTTTATTATAATTAGATTAAGATGATTAAAAAAATTAAGTCATTGTCTCAATCTAATTTTGTTAAAGACACAGCTATTTTGCAAGTCGGAACAATATTTTCTACCGGCTTGTCTTTTTTGGCATCTGTTATTTTTGCTCGCGTTTTGGGCCCAGAAAAATATGGTCAATACGCGCTTATTTTTTCTTTAACCGGTCTTTTTGGGATTTTTATGAATTGGGGCGCAGATTATGCTACCATTACTCTGTTAGCTGAAGCTTGGGCTAAACGTGATAAAGAAGAAATAAAGAATATTATTATTTTTTTTATAAAATTTAGTTTAATTGCTACTTTAACCGTTGGATTATTGGCTTTAATTTTTTCTCCGTTACTTGCCCAACATTTATATCATAACGAACAAATTGGACACTGGGCAAGAGTGGTTATATTAACCATTTGCTTTCAATTTATTTTCAGTTTACTAACCATTATTTTACAGGCCGCTAGAAAAATTAAACACTTAACTATTTTAGAAAATATTAATAAAACCGCTGGTATTGTTATACCAACAATTTTTGTTTTAATTGGTTTGGGACTTTATGGAATTGTCTGGGGTAATTTGTTAGCAGTTTTATTTTTTGTTTTTCTTTCTTTTTATATTTATCATGTGCTTTTAAAAAGAACTGAACTTTTACCAAGTTTTAAAATAATTTTATATGGTTTAAAAAATATTTCCACTAAAAAATATATTAAATTTGGTTTAACTATTGCTTTTGATAAAAATTTAGCCAATTTAAGCGCCGCTTTACCAATGATATTTTTAGGAATGACAGTTAGTCCAACACAAATTAGTTATTTTAAAATCGCCTTTGCCTATATTGGTTTGTCTTTAATTCTTTTAAAACCTATTTCTAGATTATTAATGGTACAACTACCTAAATCAAAAGTTATGGGTTATTCAATTCTTAAAGAACATTTTTTCAAAACGACCATTTATTCTTTTTTAATAGTTTTAATTATTATTATTCCAATGTTGATTCTAGCCAAATTTTTAGTTTTGCTTGTCTATGGTGCTAATTATTTACCTTGTGTAAAATTAATTTATTGGCTCTGGCCTTATGCCTTGATATCATCTTTGACAGTTGGTATTGGTACTTTTTATAGAACTATTAACAAAGTAAAAATGGCTGTCGTGGTTAATTTTTTAAATTTAATCATTGGTACGCCAATTTTTTATTGGTTAATTAAAAATTACGGTTTAACTGGAATGATCATAAGCGTTACTCTTTGTTTGGGCATTCCGGTTTTAATCATTTTGTGTTATATTAGTTATCAACTTAAAAAAATAAACATTCCAATAAATTAAAAAAATAATTATATTTAATAATATGTCAGAAAATAAAATTAAACTTGATCTTGGGTGTGGCAAAGAAAAAAAAGATGGTTTTATCGGTATTGATATTAATCCACAAAGTCAGGCCGATATTATTGCCTCTGCTTTAAATTTACCTTTTAAAGAAAATTCAGTCGATGAAATTTATTCCCGCCATGTGGGTGAACATTTTTCGCCGATTGAAATAGATATTTTTTTTAAGGAAATATATCGTGTATTAAAACCGGGCAGTAAAGCATTTTTAAAAATTGATCGCGATTGGAGTAAAAAAAGACTATTAAAAAAAGATAGCACACACGCTTACCGTTATAGCACTGAAGAAATCAGGCAACATCTCAAAAATTTCAAATTTTCCAAAGTAAAAAATACTTTCTATTTTACCAAAACCCCTGATACTTTTTTGGGTTATACTTTTTATAACAAAATTTTTGTCTGGTTGGAAAAATAAGAAATATAAAAATATCTTTTATGTCTTGGATTCAATACTTTAAATTATTACGCTTATCAATTAAGCACCATTCCATCACCAAAAATAAATTTAAACATTGGTGGCAAAAAAAAATAGGTTTGTCGCAAAACTTTCCTAGTTTGGTGCGTTTTTTTCTTTTTTATGGTTGTAATTTACGATGTTTTATGTGTGGCCAGTGGGGAAAAACAGGTGTTTCTAAAACAGAAGAAGTTAAAAACTATTTACCAATAGAGAAATTAAAAACTTTAATTAATGAAATTGCGCCATATAAGTCAGAAATTTATATTTGGGGCGGGGAACCAACATTGCATCCGGATTTCGCGGAATTTATTAGTTATTTAAAAAATAAAAAATTAACTTGTACCATTAATACTAATGGAGTATTATTGGAAAGATATGCTGAAGAAATTGTAAAAAACAAAATTGATTCTTTGGATGTTTCTTTAATTGGTCCAGAGCAAATTCATAATAAAACTGTAGGAGTGCCTGATACTTTTAAACAAGTGCTTAAAGGATTAAAAAAGATCGAAGAAAAAAGATTGATATATAATTACAAACCCTTAATTAAAGCTATTATTACTATTAATTCTCTTAACATTGGAGAGATAGAGAGTTTGTTAAAGGAAATTGAAAAAAATTCTGCCATTGATTTGAGCATTATTCAATTAGGTTGGTTTACCACATCAAAAGTTGGAGAAATTTATGAAAAAAGAATGCAAAAAAGTTTTGATTTGGCAGCCAAAAGTTGGTCTGGTTTTTTAAATAGTTATGAAAAAAATTTTGCCTTGTCGGTGCAAAATTTAATCCAAAAAATTAGAGTTAATAAAGAATATAAAAAACCAATTCTTTTTTTCCCAAATATTAAAACCAAAGATGTGGCCAATTACTATTTAGATCACAGCAACAGTTTTGGTTATAAAAAATGTGGGGCTTTGGAAAGAGAAATTGATATTCGTCATAATGGTGATGTGGTGATTTGCGCGGATTTTCCAGATTATGTTATTGGAAATTTAAATGAAGAATCTATAAAAAAAATTTGGCAGGGTGAAAAACTAAAAGAATTTCATGAAGATATTAAAAAAAATGGTCTTTTTTCAATTTGCAACCGCTGTTGTGGGTTGTTTAGGTAAGATATTATAATGAACGACCGACAATCTTTTGCACTTCTTCTGGCGAAAGCTGCTCGGTTTTAACATAACACTTATTACCAGTAGCATACGTTAAAGTTGGATCGTAATCGGGCATAAGATAGTTGTTTTTAACACATAAATCATAAAGTTCTGTGTGGGGAAATGGTTGAAAAATAAATCTGATCACTCTATCGAAGTTAACCTCCTTGGCAAAACTTAAACTTTCTTCCATAGTTTTTACAGTTTCTCCTGGAATGCCAAAAATAAAAGCTCCTTCTGTAAAAATTCCTATTTTTTTACACACGGCAACTATATCTTTAACCTTACTTAGATCAATATTTTTTTTAATAACATTATGCAATATATCAGAATTACCAGATTCAATACTCATTCTAATATAACTCATGCCAGATTTTTTAAGCCATTCCAGAATTTCTTCATCAAGAGTCGGCACATATGATCCAGATGATGAAGAAAAAGTAATATTATAATTATTTTTAACAATGCCCTGACAAATTTTTAAGACTCTTTCTTTGGAGGCATTAAAATTATCATCAACAAAATTGATATGTTTAGCACCACACTTTTTAACTAAATAATCAATTTCTAATAACACACTTTCAGCAGAACGCATTCGCCAACGATGTCCCCAAATATTGTGAATTGCACAAAAGGTGCAGTGGTATGGACATCCCCGAGAAGTAATTACTTCTGCTGCTGGCAATTTTTCCCTACCATGGCGATTATGTAAATAATAGTAAAAAAATGGCAAAAAAGGCAGGGAACTCATTTTTTCAGCTAAAAAAAGAACTATTTTTTCATTATTAAACATTTTTTTTAAACGCAAATAGAAAGCCCTGTACAAATTTTGTTTTGAATAATTATTACGAGAAGAGTAGTTTCTTTTAGGCAAAGGAAGTGTGTCGAGATTTTCTATAAAATTTCTTGGTTTATTAACAATAATTGATCCATTTTTTCTAAAAGCCAGACCATCAATTTTTTCTAAATTTTGACATTTGTTATCCATTAGTTCCTTCAAAGTTATCTCTCCTTCCCCATAAACAACCAGATTAATTTCTGAATTTTCTTTTAAAATTGCCCCCGGATCGGTCGACGGATGTGGTCCGCCAACAACAATCGTCACTTGTGTGTCTAATTGTCTAATAAGCTTTATAATTAAATTTATACTTTCGTTTTGTGTAGAAAATAACCAAGAAATACCAATAATATCTGGCTGGCTATTTTTAATTTTTTTTAATATTTTTTTAAGGCTTAAACCCTGAAACACCGTAGTCGGATATTCATCATTTTCCCAATATTTATTCCACCCTTCGGCCACCGTATCTAAAATTTTCACTTCATGAAATGGTTCAATAAAAGCAGCCAAAGATTCAATACCTAAAGATTCATTAATAAATCTTGGAAAATAAAATTTTTTTACAGCAAAAGGTGGTCGAATAAGCAAAATTTTCATACCTTAATTTAAATTAATTTTTATTTTATATGTTTTATTTTAACAAAAAAATAAAAGAAAATCAATTATTTAGAAAAAGCATATTTCCAGTTTTGCTTTTACTTTTTTTAATTTTAGCTATTGGTGTTTGGTATAGTCCAATCGTTTTTAAAGGTTATCCAGCCAATTCTTTGCCAGCCAATTTAATCTTGGCAAAAAATTTGGCTACTAACAATCTTTACGGTATGGAAAGCAAAATAGGAGTTGTTTTATCAAGTAACCTGCTTAATCAAGAAGCCACGGAGTCAAGTTTAGGAAACAAGTTAACCTCAATAATTTATAGTCAAATTTTTAAAAATTTCAGATTATTAAATATCAACAAACTATTATTTCTTTCTTGCTTTCTTTATGCTCTATCTCTTATTTTTTTCATGTTAACAGTTAAGAAAATATTTGATAAAAAAATATCCATATTTTTTGGATTGGTGTATATTTTTATACCCGTTCAATGGGCTTTGCCCTTATCCCATTTTATTAGCTATGAATTTGCAACTTTGTTTTTTTCTGTTTTTATTTTTTTATATTTTACTGGTTTGGGAAAAAAGAAAGAAAAAATTTATTTAATTAGCTCTGGAGTTTTTTTAGCTCTATCTGCTATGGCCAAAGAAGTTTTTCTGTTATTCATACCAGTCTTTATTATCTATTTATTTATCATTAAAAAACGTCGGGAATTAATCTATTTTACTGGCGCTCTCATTGTACTTTTAGGTGTCTTTTGGTTACCAAATTTGTTTAACAATGTCTATTTTGGGCACTTAAACGACAAACTTCAAGAGACAACCATGAGCAAGGACTTTGAAATATATGGTGAATTTTTTGCTGATCCTTATTCTTATTATTTTCAAAAAGATGAAATATTAGCTAATGTTAAAATTGAAAAAAGTTTTAATCCTTTAAAACAATTACAACCAATTAAACTCCTATCTAATGTTGGTATTCGTACTCCCAGTATTTATGAACGGTTATTTATTGGAACATTTTTATTTTTCAAACAAAATTTTAAAATATTATCTTTAGAACAAACAGGCGGGCCGCTAATTTTTATCATTTTTCTCGGTGGTGTGCTCTATTTATGGAAACAAGAAAGAGAAAAAATACTTTTTTTTATTGGTTGGATTTTAGGTATGTCGTTGATGCTTTCCTATATTGTATTGGGGAGTCGTTCACATCTTATGGATATTATTTTCCCCATTTGTCTTTTGATTGCTTTGGGTATTAACAATCTATTTGTAATGATTGAACAAAATATTCTTATTAAGAAAAAAATATTAATCGTCTTAGAAACAACTATTTTATTGTTAATAGTATACAATTTTGTTCAAACCAGTCATCTAACTTTAAACAGACTCTATAGTAATCCAATTGTTCTAAAAATAGAAGCTTACGCTAAAATAATTCAAACCAAAAACAATATTTCCGATAATGATGTTATTGCGGTTAACGATAGGCAAGAGGCGTATCAGTTAAATTACATGACAAACAAATCTTTGGTTATTTTTAAAGATCAAACTTTAGAGAAACTACTGGTTGATAATAAACTACAGACAGTATTTGATCAATATAATGTCCGTTATCTTATTGGTTATAACAAAGAATTATCAGAAAAAATTATTAAAACAACAAATGTAACCATTTTATCAGAAGATATATCAGCATCAGAGCCAGAACCTTCTAATGTTAAAAAACAATTTTTAAACTTTTTTAGATAATGTTTTAAAATTTATAGGATTAAAAATCCAATAAAAAAATCCAATAATTGCCGCAGAAAAAACTGTAAATAATTGTAAAATACCCAAAGCGGTTGCTTTTTCTGGCGAGAGATTAATTAAGCCAAAAAAGAAAATGAATACCGCTTCGCGCGTTCCCAGACCGTTAAAACTTATTGGCAACAGATCAGTTGCGTTCGCCACAGCAATCATCGGAATTAAATAAAAAATATTTAATCGCAGTCCCAAAGCTAAACTTAAAAAATAAATTTGTACTAAATAAACCAACCAGGCTAAAAAAGTTGCTCCAAATCCTAATAAATAATTTTTATAATTATATTTTTTAAAGTTATCTTTAAAATCCTGTAAATGTATAAAGATATTTTCGTGATGTTTTTGTGGCACAAAAAAATAAATTAATTTAAGATATATCTTTGTTTTTAAAATGAAATAAAATAAGATAACACAAATTAAAATTATTAAGCACAAATAAATGATTTCACTAAAAAATATTTGAATAAAAATTAAAAAACCAATTAAAATTAAAAAAATAAGGAAAAGAAAATCAAAAATTCTATCAATTATAATGGTAACTAAAGATTTATTGATAGAATGGCCATCGTTTTGTAAATAAAATATCTTAACAATTTCTCCTATTTTACCCGGGGTTGCTAGACTTAAAAAAGATGCCACTGAATAGAATGAAAAAGATTTTTTAAACGAATATTCTATTTCTTGTTTTTTCATCAACATTTTCCAACGCCAAGCTTTAAAACCTAATAATAAAAAAGTCAAAAAAAATACAGGCACCAGGTACCAATAATTTACTTTTTTAAAAATATTAAAAAGAATTTTTACATCAACTAAATAAAAAATAATAAATAAAAAAATTAAACAACCTATTATGGGGAGTAAAATATTTTTTATTTTTTTTTTAATTTTAATTTTCACAATACTTTTAAACTTTTAATAATTTTAACGCCATTATAGATTTTGTTATTAATTCTTTAAACGATTTAATTTTTAATAATCTTCTTAATATATAATTGGGTCTAAAATAAAACGATCTATAAGCTCTTTGTAACATTTTGACTAATTCTTCTTTAGTTAGATTTTCCTCCCAAACTTGGGCTTCAAAATCGCAGGTTGGATTCTTGGCAAATTCTTTCCAATAATCATTTTTAATAATCCCTTGATCTAATCCCATTAAATAGAGCTCGGTTGCAGGATAAGGTGTTGTAATTGTAAAATGAGCATAATCTGGTTGCATTTTTTTTGCTATCTTAATGGTTTTTAAAATATCCTCTTTAGTTTCTGTAGGTGAACCCATCATAAAATACCCCAGAGTTTGTATACCAGCTTTCCTAGCCAATTTAAAAGCCTTTTTTGCCATATCTAATGTAATACCCTTACGCAAGACTTTTAATATTTTTTCTGTTCCAGCTTCTACACCAAAATGAATTCTTTGACAACCAGCATCTTTTAAAATTGCTAAAATTTCTTCGTCAACGGTATTAACCCTTGTTCTTATATCCCAGCTAATATCTATTTTTTTTTCTTTAATTAATTTGCATATATCCAACACTCTTTGCCTGTCTACAGCAAAAGTATCATCATAAATAAATATTTCTTTAATACCCAACTTAACACATTCTTCCAATTCGCTAACCACACTCTTGGCAGAGCGGGCACGAAAATTTTTACCTAAATGTGGCCTGTCACAAAAAAGACATTTATAAGGACAACCCCGACTAGTAAACATGGTCGTCACAGGAAATTTTGTAGCCATGCTTGATGAATATTTTTTATAAGGTGTCAATTCTCTGGCTGGGAAAGGTAACTCATCTAAGTTTTGAATTAAATCTCTTATCCCGACATTAACTATATTTCCATCATTTTTAAAAACCAAATTACTTATATTCTGCCATTCTTTAGGATTGTCTAAATTATCTATCAGCTCTTTAAATGCTTTTTCTCCCTCCCCAAGTACGCAAAAATCTACTCCCGGTAAATTTATTGTCTCTTCTGGAAAAATGTGTGGGTGCGGGCCACCCAAAACAATTTTTGCATTTGGTTTGATCGATTTAACTGTTTTTATTGTTTCTAAAACATCCAACAACGTAAAAGTCATGGTTGTAATGCCAACCACTTCTGGATTTTCCTTTTCAACATAATCTTTTATTTGTTCTAAATTAATTTTTTCAACCTGGCAATCTAAAATTTGAACATCATAATTTGATTCTCTTTTTAAATAACCAGCTAAATACATTAAACCAAGTGGTGGCATTGGATCTTCATCTGATAAAAGAACCTCTGGCAAACTTGGATCAATTACATGAGAAATTGGTGGATTGATAAGTAATATTTTCATATATCTTAATAAGTTTTAGGAGCGTTATTTATTGTTTTTATTGTTTCATTAAAATCTAAACCAACTGTTTCGCAATACCATTGTAATCCATTAGGACGTGGTTTGTTTTCCTCTTTTACTAATTCCAAAGCCTCTGCGCGTGTTATCAAACCTTCACGAATTTGATTACTACGAAAAGTATCATTTTCAGTAAAACCAGCCATAGTGTAGTAAATATAATTATAAAAAGGCGCTGTGCCATCTCCAATTCTCCAAGTGGAATTTGTATCAGGGGCGAGTTCCCAATTATATTCATTTTTTAAAATTTGATTAATTTCCTTTTCATTCCATTTGACATAGTTAAATAAATTTAAATAATCATGTGGAAAAATATAACAAGAAATATAAGCCCCGATAGTATCAATCAAAGATGTATTTAAATAGCTTGGATTAATCATATATTGTTTTAAATAATGACCAATCATTTTCAATTGATTAAAAAAATTTAATCCATAAAATAACCCTTTTTCTTTGCCAGGTTTAACACTGGCAAAAAGGGTTTTGAAATTTGTTTTTTCTAAATGATTTTCGCCAAGTATTAATAAATCCAAATTCATCTGCTTTTTAAGTTTATAAGCATGATAAAAATATTGCTTATCACCAGCCATAAAAAGTGGTACTACACCTAAATCTGGTTTTTTAAGCCAAGCTAAAACATTTTTTCTAATATTCTCGCGTTTCTTTTTAATATCGGCTGAAATAATTATCTGTTCCACACCCAGTTTAGCACAAAGTTTTGCCTGATTACGTCTGGCTAAGTCAGTTACCATGCCCCAGTCATAAGAAAAAACTACGGGATTCAATTTTAAAATATTTTTAACATAATGCAAAGCAAAAGAACTATCTCTTCCTCCACTAAAAGCAATTAAACAGTTGGGTTGTCGTCCAATCACAACTTTTTTTTCTAATTCTTGTTTCATAAGTTCTTCTGGTAAAACACTGTTTTTTTTATAATCTCTACAAAAATTACAAACTCCTTCACCATCAAATTCAATCCCTGGAAAAGACTCTGGCAAAATACACTTTGAGCACCTCTTAAGGTGTTCATTCAAATCATATTTTAACAAACTAAAATCAGGACTTATTTTTTTGTTATTAAAGGGTTGCCCGGATATTTCTAATTCGCCTCTAAAAATAATATCTTTTTTGTTTTGCAAATCTAAATTTATTATTCTTTTTTCATAAGGTTTAATTTGCTCCAAAGTTTCTCGAACTAAAAAACTATTTTTTTTAATTATTTGTTCTAAAATATATTTTTCTGAGGCAAAAACCATGATCTTTCTACTTTTATCAAAACAAATATAAATAGAACCTGTGTTAGTCGTTAATAATAAATAGGGAAGCGAATCAAATAAAATAGCCGTGGAAATCGTGCCCTCCACCTCTAAAAAAACTTTATCAATGGCTGTTTCAAGATTGTCTCCGGTTATCAGATATTTTTTTAATAAAAATAATACTATTTCAGTGTCCACTTCATACATTCTATTTAATTCACCAAATTTCTGCCACAACAAATCAACATTGGTGACAATACCGTTATGCACCCCCACCAAACTATCTTTAACCACTGGTTGATTATTAGTATTGTCAGCCAAATCCAAACCATTAGTAGCTAATCGCGTGTGTCCAATTAAACAATTGATATTTTTTAAGGTAAATAATTGTTTATATTTTTTTTCTTTAAGTAATTTTCTGGCTTTAATTGGTTTTTTATAAACATAAATTTTATCGCTCATTAACGCAATTCCGGAAGCTTCTTTACCGCGAGATTCTGATAATTTAAACAACTCGTCAGTTAATTGACGAATTTTTTTATTGGAAATATTACAACCTTGGTGAATTGTTATACCAAAAATTCCACACATACATTAATTCTTTAAACTAATTTCTCTTCTTAAAGCTGCAATTTGATCAGCAATCAACCCAAACAAAAATATTAAAATAGAAGTAATTAAAATAAAAATAGTGCCTTCTGAAATATTTACCATAGTTAAATCATAAATCAAATAGATCAAGCCCACTCCAAACAAAAACCCGCTCACCGGTAAAAATATACGCAAAGGAGAAAAAAGCATCACTAAACGAAAAATTAACATTAAATAAACAAAAGCCTGACGTGGTTTAACCATGCTTTTACCGCCAGCCCGTTTATTAATAGTTAGAGGCACAAATTTAATATTTAATTTTTCTTTTAAAAAAGCAAAGACTGTAGTTGTGGAAATAGAAAAACCATCGGGAAAAAGATGGCTGAATCTTAAAAATTCATGTTTTTTAACTAAACGAAAACCACAATTAACATCATTAATTTTTATTTTAAATAAATATTTAACTAGCCAATTGATAAATCTTTTACCAGGTTGACGAATCCAGGGTCCTTTATAGCCAATTCTTTCACCAGACACCAAATCAAAATTTTGGGTGTATGGTAAAAAATCTTTTAAATATTCTGGTTTATGCTGACCATCAGCATCATAAAACATCAGCCAATCATAAACAGCTTGTTTGGCGCCTGTTTTTAAGGCTGCCCCATAACCCTTATTGTATGGCTGGGTAATAATTTTTATATTTTCAATAGTTTTTAAAATTTCAGCTGTGGCATCTGTCGAGCAATCATTAATAACTAAAATTTCATAATTAGTTAAATTTAAATTAAGCAGTTCGTTTTGTAAACCGCTGATAACACTTTTTATGGTTTCTGCTTCGTTAAAAACAGGTATTAAAATAGATAAATTCATACATCTAATTTAAACATAATTTACTAATTTTAGCAAACTTGATTCTAATTTTAAATATGTTAACATATTGACATATGAAAAATACTAAAATTCTTTTAATTGTGCCACCAAACAGTCTGGAAGAACGTTATGGCAAGCTTAAATGATTTTGGTAAAAACCGCCAAATGTGTGTGCACATTACCCTGTTCTTGTCACAAAACTTTTGGCAGAAGTTATCGTTTTATGAGCACCGCTCGAGTAATTGAGGAAATAAAATATTTAATTAAAAATTATCAAATTGATGGCTTGCATTTTTATGACGACACTTTAACCGTTAATAAGCCACGGATTATTGAGCTGTGCAACCAAATGATTGAAGAAAAAATTAATTTGCCTTGGGCTTGTTTTACTCGAGTTGATTGTGTGGATGAAGAAATTTTAAAAAAAATGGCCGAGGCTAATTGTTATCAAATTTTTTATGGGGTTGAAGCTGGCAATCAAAGAATGCTTGATGTGATGAACAAGGGGATTACTATTGAACAAATAAAAAAAGCTTTTGCTTTAACGAGAAAATATAAAATTGAAGCTCTGGCTAGTTTTATTATTGGCGTACCCACCGAAACTCTTGAAGACACTAAAGAATCTTTAAAATTTGCCAAAGAAATTAAAGCAGATTTTGCTCATTGGGAAATTTATACTCCGCATCCCGGCACTATTTATATAATATTGCTATTGAGCATGGGGATCTTTTGACCAAGGATTTAAATAAATACAGCCCTTGGAGCGATGAACCAGTTTATGCGGCTCATGGCCGCACGGTTGAAGAATTAAAGAAAACCAAAGAACTTGTTTATCGTTCATTTTATATGCGCCCACTTTTTATTTTAAAAAGATTGCGCAACCTTCTTCGTCTACCACCGGGAAGAATTTTAAAATTAATTCATAGTGGCTTAGTAATGACCTTTAGTAAAAATTAAAACAATTAAAAAAACCGTTCCGCAGTCGCGAAACGGTTTTTGGCGTTTATTTCAAATGCGCTAAAATTTCTTTGTTAAAACATATCTTTCGAAACCATAGAAAATAATTCCATAAAAAAATATGAATTCCAGTTGGCAATGGCGACACCAACGGCACCCGTTGATTATCGCAATCCAAAGGATCAATTCCAAGGATGTGTAACCAGTTAATCAAGAGACAACACGCACCGAGCAATTGATCCGCCTGCATTATCACGATACCTGTAAACGTTAAAAGAAAAAATCCTGGCAGTGAATGAAAAAAATTAACTTTGGCTGGATCAAGCTTGCCCAAAGTAATTTTTCCTTGCTTCAGACCCTGCCAAATTTCTCTGCGTCGTGCTTTGGCTTTTTTGCCAAGATAATGATCAACGTCAATAAAAACTCCACTGAACATTATCAGACAAAATCCTATTATTGCCAATGCCCACCGATCTTCAGTGACACGCACACTAAAATAATATATTGCCGCTGAAAATGTCGGCAAAAAATGCAATACGCCTAAATGATAAATCATCCCTAACCTCCAAATTTTTAAACTGTTATTTTTTCTCCTGCATTTTCTTTATCTCTGCAGCTAATCGATTCTTAAAACTATTCAACCTGTCCTGTAAAACACTAACATCAACACCCTTTGTCTTGGCTTCGCCAGCAGTTTCTTTAATTTCTGTCTTTATTTCTGCTAACGCTATTCGTGCCGCCCTTATTCTAGCATTTCTATTGTTTATTAGCTCGTAACCAATAATGGTTACAGTTGCTTTTTTGTTTGCATATCTATTAGTGACCTTACGGGCTTCCATGCTACCGGTTACACAGATATCTATCTCATTACCAGAAATACCACTGCCAACATCGCAGGCTAAAAAAATAATAGAATACCCATTTCTCTCATAACCATCAATAGTAAAAATCTTGCCCAGAGCAATAACTTTGGGATCAACCGCTGCCGAAACATAACTTCCTAAATAATACCCTTGTAAAGTACGTAAAGGTATTCCCCGGCGATCAAATCCGCCACCTTCTCTTTTTGCTTCTTCTTCTGTTTTATATCCTTCTGGTGGCGGTGGCCAATAACCTGTTGTGACCACATCTTTAATAACTATTCTTTCACTTTCATCATACAACTCATACTGAAAATCTTGGGCTACTACAACCGTAGTAACGATAAATGCTAATAACACAATTATTTTCCATTTACCCATCTTGTCCTCCAGCTGTTTATATTTTTAATAATAATTTTTTCTTGAATATTCCAGCATATATTATCTATTAAAAAAAGTCAAGGAAACAAAAATAGACAGGTTTTAAACTTGTCTCTACCATCATACATTATTTATACCCCATTATATAATTTTACTGTCCGCCTCCACTCAACACCGTTTTAATAGTCTTTAGAACAATAGATAAATCTAAAAGCATTGATCTGTTTTTAATATAATACAAATCATATTGTAATTTTTCTAAGGCATCTGCTTCGCTTGAGCCGTAAGGAAAATTAATTTGTGCCCAACCAGTAAGCCCAGGTTTAATCAGTAATCTTTCGTTATAATAAGGAATTTTATTTTCTAGTTTTTCCACAAATTCTGGCCGCTCTGGCCGTGGCCCAATAAAACTCATTTCGCCACGCAAGATATTAATTAATTGAGGAATTTCATCAATTCGTGTTTTTCTAAAAAATTTACCACTTTTAGTAACTCGGGGGTCATTTTTAGTGGCCCACTGCGGTCCGTTAACTTCTGCATTTCTATGCATGGTGCGAATTTTAATAGCTAAAAATTTTTTACCAAGCTTGCCAGTTCTGGTTTGCATAAATAAAAAAGGTCCATGACTATTTAATTTAACAATTAAATATAACAACGGTAAAAAAGGAATAGCCACAATTAAAATTATGAGAGCCAAAATAAGATCTAGACTTCTTTTACCTATTTCATAAACAGTTTTTTGACTTTCTTTTAAATTTTCTAAAAACCAAATTTGCCCAATAGAATTAACCGGAATTTTACCAGTAAATTTTTCGATAAAACTTGGTAAATCAAAAAAATATATTTTTAAAGGAATACATTCATACAAACTATTGACTAATTCGGGATTGTGATGAGGATTTAAAGCTGTGATGATGGTTTTAATTTTTTTAATTTTTACTAAACCAGGCAAAGAATGTGGCGGGTTTAGAATTTCTATATCTAAAATTTTTTCCAGATCCATGTTTGTTCCACCTTCATTAATAATGCCCACAACTTTTAAGCCCAATTGCGGATTATCATTAATTTCTCTGGCCAAAGACAAAGTTTCTTGATTTAAGCCAATAATTAAAACATTATTTTGCCAAGGTTTAATTTTGACTAATAAATTAAAAATTTGTCGCCAAGCAAGAAACAAGATAGTTAAAAGCGCGAATTCCAGTAATAAATTGGTTTTAGGAGTAATACCTGGTCTGATAACATAGAAAAAAGCCATGGAGACTCCTGCGCACCAAGCCAAACTTTTCATTAAAATAGTATAAAAAATTAAATTAGTTCTAGCAATTTGTAAACTGTAGATACCAGAGATGTAAAAAATAAGCATCCAAATGACAAAAATAAAACTAAAGGGCCAAAAATGTTGGGCCCATCTTTCTTCTATTTCTAAACTCTGATAACGAATTAACAGAGTTAAATAAAGCGAAAGATATAAAATACCAAGATCACCTAAAATCAAAATTACTTTTTTTATTTTAGTGAGAATATCAGACATAAATCAAGATGCTTTTATTATACTTATTTTTAACAAATTTGGCAAATTGTGTTAATATCTAAGATGGATTATAATAAATACTATAATAAATAATTAAAATATGACCAACAAAAAAGTTCCTCTCTATTTTGCTTATGCCCTTAAAACAGTTTTATATTTAATTTTAATAACTCCGATTTTAATTTCTTCAAAATATCTTTTTCCTTTTATTACCACTAAAACTATTTATTTTAGATTGATGGTGGAAATTGCTTTGGTTTTATATTTAATTTTACTTTTTATAACTAATGAGTTTAAGCCCAAAATGAACAAACTTTCTTGGAGCGTGGTTATTTTTGGTGGTGTAATTTTTTTAACAGGTATTACCGGAATGGATTTTTATCGGACTTTTTGGGGCACAATTGAAAGGGGAGAAGGCTTTTTAACTATTAGCCATTTGATGATTTATTTTTTGTTATTAACTTGGGTTTTTAAAAGTAAAAAAGATTGGCTTAATTATATAAGCGCTTTAATTGGCGTGGGCTTAATGGTTGATTTATACGCGATTTTACAAAAAGCTCAAGTAGAAAATTTTTTCTTGTTTGGCCGGGTTATTAATTCTGGCGGTCGTTTGACAGCTACTTTGGGTAACGCGGCTTTCTTGGGCGCTTTTACTTTAGCCCAATTCTTTTTATCTCTTTTAATTGTTTTAAAAAGGAATCATTGGGGCTGGAAAATTTTAGGCGCCTCGGGGGCTTTAATAAATTTATACGTACTTTTTCAAACTCAAACCAGAGGTGCGGGCATTGCTCTGGCTATAGTTTTAATTATTGGTAGCCTATTTTTTGCTCTTAAGATTAGAGAGAAAAAATTAAAATTTATGGCTCTTGGTTTTTTTATTTTAATAATTGCCTCGATTATTTTGATTTTTACTTTTAAAAACAGTTCTTTGGTGCAAAATAATCCCATGCTTTATCGTTTGGTTAGTATTTCCAAAACAGATATTACCACTGAATCGCGTTTATTAGCCTGGGACACCTCTTGGAAGGGTTGGCAAGATAGATTTATTTTTGGTTATGGCTGGGAAAATTACAATATAGCTTTTAATAAATATTTTCACGCGGAAATTTTTAAAGACGCTGGTTCGCAATTATGGTTTGATCGAGCCCACAATACAATTTTTGATGTGGCTGTGGCTACTGGTTTAATTGGTTTAATTAATTATTTAACAATTTTTGGTTTAGCTCTTTATTATTTATATAAAAAATTGGCTAAAGATTTTTATTTAAGTTTTATTTTAATGTGTTCGCTGGTGGCGCATTTTATACAAAATATTTTTGTTTTTGATGTCTTATCAACCTATGTGATTTTATATACTGTTTTGGCTTTAATAACATTTATAAATTTTGAAGAGGAAGAAAATCCCAATAAAAATAATCCTAAAAAAGATTTTAATATTATTTTATTAATCGGCCTTATTTTGATCATAACTTTTCTGGCTTATATTTTTAATTGCAAACCTTTGCAAGCCAATAAAATTGGTATTCAAGCACTTTCTTTGGCTGGCAGTGATGAAAAACAAACAGTTAAATTGTTTGAAGAAGGTATTGCTTTAAATACTTATCAAACCATGGAATTAAGACAAAAATTAGCTGATAACATCTTGGCTGTTAACAGGACAAAAAATGGTTTAACCCAAGATGATGTCAATAATAATTATCAAATTAGCATTAAAGAAATTAAAAAAAATATTGAAGAGCACCCCAATGATGTGCAAAATCATTTATATTTAATGGCTTTAAATAATCAATATGGTTCTTCCAATAAACAAGCTTATGGCGAAGTTTTGATTTGGGGGGAGAAGGCTTTAAGACTTTCTCCAACTAGACCGCAAATTTATTTTGAAATGGGACAGGCTAGCATTAATTTAGGTAATTTTACAGACGGCATCACTTATTTTAAAAAAGCTTTAGCTCTTAATGAAGAAGCTCAAGAATCTCATTGGAATCTGTTTGCTGCTTATTCCTTAATTAAAAAAAATGAATTAGCTGATGCTGAAATAAAATGGCTAGAAAATAATGGTTTTGACTTTACTTCTTCACAAAATTTAAATCGTTTGTATACTATTTATATGTTGTCTGATCGCAAAGAAAAAATGGTGGAAACTTTAGAAAAACTTATTGATCTTGAACCAAACGCAGATAATTATGCTAAAATAGCCGCTGCCTATAAAGAAGTGGGACAATTTGATAAAGCGCGCGCTGCAGTTAATAAAGCCGTGGAATTAAATCCAGAACTGCAAGCCGAAGCAGTTAAATTTTTACAACTCTTAAAGTAGCGCGAATTGTGCGAATTAAAATTGCGAATTAATTGCGAATAATTTAAAGTGCGAATCCCTATAGGGACAAATGTCTAAATTATGAAAATAAAAAAAATAAAATTTTTATTACCCTATTGCCTGATTATAATATTACTAATTTTAGGTAATTTTTTTTCTATTCCTGTAAAAGCAATTTCTGCCAGCAATATTTTACCTCCGCATCAATCCGGTGAACTTCTTATTAAACTTAAAAATAGCCAACAAATTTATAAATTTAAATTTCAAAACGATAATGAATTACAAGAATTAATAAAATTTTATCAAGAACAAAAAGATGTTGAATTAGTAGAACCCAATTATCTCTATCAAGCTGCACTCATTCCCAATGATCAATATTATGATGAACAATGGTATTTGGAAAAAATTCAAGCGCCCAATGCTTGGAATATAACTACTGGCACCAATCTGCCAATCATTGCTATTATAGATTCTGGGGTGGATATTGATCATCCAGATTTAAAAAATAATATTTGGACAAATTCTAAAGAAATTGCTAATAACGGTATTGACGATGATCAAAATGGTTTTACAGATGATTTTTACGGTTGGGATTTTGTAGACAATAACAACAATGTTAAACCAACTATTAAAGAACCATATTCTGATATAGGTTTAAAACACGGCACGGTTGTAGCTGGAGTGGTGGCTGCTGAAGGTGGTAATAAGGAAGGTGTTGCTGGAATATCTTGGCATGCCAAAATTATGGTTATTAAAGCTTTGGACAATGCCGGCGTTGGTGACACATTAACTGTATCCAAAGCTATTGATTATGCCAGAGTTATGGGTGCTAATATTATTAATTTAAGTTTTGTGGGTGAAGGTAATAGTCAAACTTTAGAAACAGCTATTAAACAAGCTTATGAAGCAGACATTATGGTTGTAGCAGCGGCCGGTAACGAAGTTAAGGATGGTGTTAATATGAATACCAGCCCCAGATATCCAGCTTGTCATAATGGACCCAATGGTGACAATTGGGTTATAGCTGTGGGCTCTTTAGATGCCAATGATGTTAAAGCCAGTTTTTCTAATTATGGTTCCAACTGTTTAGATATTTCAGCGCCTGGAGTAGGAATTTTTAGTACAGTATATTATAATAACAATAATGATAAATATAAAAAATATTATGAACGCGGTTGGACAGGTACTTCTGTCTCAGCGCCACAAATTGCTGGAGCGGCTGCATTAATTAAATCCTTAAGACCAGAATTGCCTTTTAATCAAATCAAAAAAATAATTTTACAAAATACTGATAATATTGATGAGACTAATAAAAATTTAAAAGGATTTTTGGGTAATGGCCGTTTAAATTTAATTAAAAGTATTTCTAATGCTTTAATGGCCACACCAGAAACTTCCATTCAACCGAAAAGAATTATCACTTCGCCTGTCTCGGCTGGAGGCCCACATATTAAAATTTTTAGAAAAGGAATTTTGGAACAGCAATTTTTTGCTCATGATGAAAAATTTCGTGGTGGTTTAAGTTTAGCTGGTTATACTACTAATGAACAACTAAAAATTGTGGTTGGTTTGGGCAAAGGCACATACCCGTGGATAAAGATATTTTCTAATACCAATACTTTAATAGAAAAGATGTCCGCATTTGCAGAAAATTTTCGTGGCGGTGTTGAAGTGACGGCGGGTCAAGTAAACGCGGACAAAGAAATAGAAATAGTGGCAACAGCAGGAGTAAGTGGCGGACCACAAATAAGAATTTTTAATGAATTGGGGTTAGTTAAAAGCAGTTGGTTTGCTTTTGATAAAAAAGAAAGAACTGGTTTAAATTTAACTTTGAGCGATATGGATCGGGATGGCTTGGAGGAAATAATTGTGGTTAGAAAATCTGGTTTAAGCGAAATAAAAATTTTTGATTTTTGGGGTAATCTTAAAAAAAGTTTTTATCCCTATGGTAATAAATTTTATGGCAGTCTTAATATCGCCAGTGGCGATTTAGATAATGATGGTTTCGGAGAAATAGTGACTGTGAAAAGTACTGGAGTTAATCCAGAAATTAAAATTTTTGATCATGAAGGCAAACTTAAAAGTAGTTTTTTCCCTTTTGTTAAAAAAACCGGCAATGGAGCCAACATAGCTCTTGGTGATGTTAATGGTGACGGGCTTAAAGATATTGTGGTTGGTTCAGGTATAGGTATGGAACCTCAAGTAAAAGTTTTTAATATGAATGGTGTTTTGGAGTTAAACTTTTTGGCCTATGACAAAAGATTTCGGGGTGGAGTTAAAGTTGCTGTTGAAAAATAAAAATCTGAAATTTTAAATTAAAAATTTGAAACAATATTTAAATTCTAAATTTTAATATTTAATCATCATTTTAATTATTTTATGTTAAAATGTTAAAATGCTAATATGTTTTATGACTACGATTCTTCCCTCGGATAAACCCAATGCTTTAATTACTGGCGCTGCTGGTTTTATTGGCACTCATCTTATTAAAGATTTATTAGAAAAAGATTATCATGTCATTGCTGTGGATAATTTTATTACTGGCTCAGAAAAAAATATTGATCCTTATTTGCAAAACCCAAATTTTGAATTTATTCGTCATGACATGACTGAGCCTTTGGATTTTACTAAATTTCCAGAATTAAAAAAATTTAAAGCCGAATTGCAAGGAGTGCAAGAAATCTATCATCTTTCTTGCCCCACCTCACCCAAAGAATATAATAAATTTCCCATCGAAACTCTCAAAGCTAATTCTCATGCCACCTTTAATGTCTTGGAATTGGCCAGACAATATCAAGCCAAATTATTATTTTTTTCTTCAGCTTCTGTTTATGGAGATATTAATAGTAAAGACCCCGTTAAAGAAGACAATCACGGCAATGTTAATCCCATTGGTCCTAGATCTTGTTATAATGAAGGCAAAAGATTTGCCGAATCATTGGTCATGAATTATCATTTGGTTTATGGTTTAGATACTAAAATTGTTAGAGTTTTTAATACCTTTGGACCCAATATGAAATTAGATGATGGCCGGATGATCCCAGATTTTATTCTTTCAGCTTTAAACAATAAGCCTTTAACAATTTATGGCACTGAAGAAGATGCTGGCAGTTATTGTTATATTGATGATATGATCGAGGCTTTTTTAAGATTAATAAAAAGTGAGATTAATACTCCGGTAAATTTGGGTTCTATGCACGAAGTTAGGTTAGTTGATATTGCCAAATTAATTATAGAATTAACTGGTTCTACTTCTGAAATTAAATTTTCCCCACCTTTAGCTTATAGCGCTAATCAATTAATTCCAGATATTACTTTGGCTAAAGAACAATTAGATTGGTTTCCTATTGTATCTTTGGAAGAAGGCTTACAAAAGACTATTGAATATATGAAGGTTAATGCTAGGGAATATCAAGCATAGAAAAAATATCTAATTTCTAATTACCAATGTCAAAAAGAATGAAGTATGTTATTTCATTCTTTTTTAAATTTTAGATTTGATTTGTCATTAGAAATTAGGCATTATACATTATATTTTTAGCTAATTTTAGCTAAAAATATAACTTATCCACAGATTTGCTCTTGACAAAATTTTAAATCCATGCTATACTGCAGTTATCGAAAATAAAAGATAAAAAATCTTTGAAAATTTATTTCAAATATTTTGCTGGCAGCCAGCTTATTATTCCTTAATAAATAGGGAATAGCAAGCTGGTTTCGTCCATGATCCCCCTTGACGGATAGACGTCGAGGTGGCAGATTTGATCTGAAACCAGCATTTACGGCAAGGTGTCGGGGAATTGTAGGGTTGCCCAATGGTGGGCCTACTCCCGTTCGCGTAAATCGAAAACGCGAGCCTTCGAAAGGGGGTATGCTCCTCTTTCCCCGACACTGTTTATTTTCTTGCGCGTAGTTTGAGGCAATATGTGCAAGTAGCTTTATGCCTCCTCATCGCGCGCCGGCAGGGCTCTGCTGAGCGAGACACCGCCCTCTTCGGAGGAGTAGGTAGTCATATCGGCCAGCCCGCCGGCTGCGATGAGCTTATCTTGGGCTAAACCGTTCTCCCACGGTTTAGCTAGGAATGATAAACAGAGCAGGGTGGGGGCGTTAAGAGACGCACTGTGCGCGTCTGTCGCCCACCCAACCTCCCCTCGGCGGCCCGTGAAATCGCGCCGCTATTCTATATCCGTGTCTGCAGCACGGATTTCAGGGAGGATTCCAGGGAGAAGGGGTGGGGGCACATCGATCGCAACATTGTGCTTCCCTCCCAAAATTTTTTCAAAACAAGAGGTAGATACCACCTCACAATGCAAGCCATTCTTGGCTTGTTGGATAAAAAAGGGTCTTGTTTACTCCGCAACAACGAAAAAGCTGGGTAAACAAAAAAAGCACCAAAAGGTGGGGTCCCGCTCAGACTTGTCCAGTCGCCCGTAGCAACGCTACGGTTCGGATTAACCCCACCTTTATTTTTCCAAGCCTAGAAATTAAGTTTTGTAGGTTTAGAAAAAATATTTAAAAATATTCGTATGAATTCGGATGATTTTTATTTCATTCGGATTAATTCGTAATTTAAGAGAAGAGATTAATTTTATTTTCTATAAATAAAACTCTTCTTAATTTGAGAAGAGTTTTATTTTTTCTGGATCCCGCATCAAGCCTGCCCGCCGGCAGGCAGGTACGGGATGACAAAGAAAATTAATCATCAAAAAGTTGGCGTTTGGGGAGCTTTTATAAGTCTTTCTCAAGCGCGAACCTTTGGGTGATCAAACAATTTTAAATTTTTAATTTTGAACTGCCAAACTTCTAGAGAAGAGAGACAATCTAACTGGATTAAAACCACATATTTTATATCCAGTCACTGCTCAATATTCTCTAGAAATTTGACTCTTTAATTTTATTTTATGAATCTGTATTTATCTGTTATCAAATCTGTGAAAATGTTTTTTTCATAAAAATGGGGAATAGTCGTAATTTGTTTAAAGTTTAATCCGGTCTAACTTGATTAAATCTTTAAATATTTTACTTGTCGATAGGATATTTATATTCAATTATCGACTAATCTATTGAGCATGGGTTATTTGGCGCTACTTCTCTAGAAGCGTCAAAACTATTCCCCAGCTTTGTGGAAAAAAGCCAGCCGTAATAAGGCTATTTCGGCGCGAAACTCTGAATTTAGAAAGCTACAAAAAATGGTTTGGCCTCAGATGTAATTGCCAACCGTATTTGTAGTCGGTCTGTCCTTGCAAAATATGACCGGGCAACTTTCTAAAACTAAGGGGCAACTTTTTTCCTTTTTTTTAGGGATTAAAAACACGCATTCACTTAATCCCTTTCATTTTTTAACTTTTAATATAAAAGAATTAAAATTTAAAAAATGAAAATAAAATAATTTAAGTGTTATAATATATTTACCAAAATATTTTGGCGCCAAAAAGCTGCTTGTCAAATATAAGCTTTGGAGACAAAAATCTCTCTTCTCAAATTGCTTTGATAACTATCAGAGCAAACCGTCTTTAAAGTTTATGATAAGCAGCTTTTTGGTTTTTAAAATGAAAAACCCTCTTGTGATTTGTTAATCTTAAGAGGGTTTTTGTTTTGGCCCTAAAAGTCTATCCATAACTTGCATCCTTTTCGTTAAGGGCTGAGTTCATTTGTTGCCTCTAAACCGATAGTTTAGAAATTTTTGGGCATAAGTGCCATTGTAGGCCGCTGCAAACTTACCTGTAACATTTTTTTTCTTGCGTTTATGCGGAGGCACCCAGCCATTGATGTAGCACTCCAGCATTTCCCGCCGGATTTGGCCTGAAGTTTTTTTCTTATTCATGATAAACCTCCTTTCTTGAAGTTGAATAAGAAATGTTTAATTTAATTTTACAATAACTATTCTAATTCGTCCAGTTAAATCTTTTTTAAATTCTATTTTTGCCTGAGGTAAATTTATTTTAATTATTTTTTTAATGCCATTCTTTTGTTCTGGATTTATCTCCAAAAAACAAGTAATGTGCAATGTGCAATGTGCCTGCCTGCCGGCGAGGCAGGTCATCTGTAAAATGTTTTTTATTTGAATTAATAGTCTATGATAATACTTCAATCCATCATCCCCAGCCAGCAAAGCATTTTTTGGTTCAAATTTTAAATTTTGATAATTCTTTTTATAAATATTCTCTGATAAGTAGGGAAGATTGGCAGTGATAATGATCAGATGATTGTCATCCTGAGCGAGTCCCGAGAATACGGGACGAGTCGAAGGATCCCGTGAATCAAGGAAACACGACATCAAATCACTCTTCACAAATTTTATTTTTTTCTCCACCCCCTGTAACTTCGCATTCTTTTTCGCCATTATTAATGCATTTTCAGAAATATCTATTCCATAATACTTTATACTTACACCATTATAATTTTTTTTTGCCAGGGTAATTGGAATACACCCACTGCCTGTCCCCACATCAATAACATATATTTTTCTACCCGGCTTCCTGCCTGACGGTAGGCACGGTAGCCGAGGGTCAACGGACTTTAATCCGCAATTATTTTCTTTAATATTTTTTAAACATTCTTCCACCATCATCTCCGTCTCTGGCCTGGGAATCAAAACATTTTTATTAACTAAAAATTTTAAACTATAGAATTCTTTGTAACCCAAAATATAGGCTACTGGTTGGCCTTTAAGCCGACGTTTAACATCTGTCTTAAATTTTGTTTCTTGTTTTTTAGTTATTAGATATTCGGGGTGGGTATATAAAAATTCTTTAGGTTTTTTAATTGCCAATGATAACAAAATTTCAGCTTCCAATGCTGGATTTTTTATTTTAGCTTTTTTAAATTGTTGTTTAGTCTCAAACAAAATTTTCTTAATATTTATATATTTTAAATCTTGCATAATCTATTATTAAATGTTATTGTAAATTTACAAACAATTTAGTTTATTTACAAAAAAACAGGAGGAAGTATGTCAGAAACAAAATCCGGAAAGTCTCGGGAAGAAAGAATGGATTTGTGTTCTCTCTTTGATTTTTTCTATAATAGAAGAATTATACCAAGCACGCCCCGTGGTGGCTGTTTTAGGAACACACATTTGGCGGTTAATTAATTATGAAAAATATTAAATTATTTTAATGTTTGATTGGGAGTTTTTCCGTTTAAAGCACAATGTTGCAAATCATTGTAATACATATTCCAAAGTTTAAGTTTGTATTTTAATTCTTCTAGAGAATGGAAAATGACATTATCATAAAAT
>Ga0209717_1000224_pt1 | contig 72381 bp, 69 predicted proteins | sample AD_UKC048_MetaG_FD_184418 | JGI IMG/M metagenome (GOLD analysis project Ga0209717, IMG submission 184418) | Active sludge microbial communities of municipal wastewater-treating anaerobic digesters from USA - AD_UKC048_MetaG (SPAdes) (version 2) | ecosystem: Engineered > Bioreactor > Anaerobic >...
GTATTAACATAAACCAATTTAATAAAGTTATGAATTTTTATTTTTAAAATATTATCTTGCATTTTGCTACTTGCTAATTGTTGGCTGTTTACTGTTTCTTCATTCCCTCAAACGCTCTCAAAACTTCCAAAGGTATAGCAAAAACTAGCGTATTGGATTGATCCGAAGACACGTCGTTGATCGTCTGCAAAGTGCGCAAATGCAAAGCGCCTTGCGAACCCGCCAAGATATTGGCTGCTTTGGCCATATTTTCCGCTGCCACCACCTCACCCTCGGCTTTAATAATAACTGCCCTTCTCTCACGCTCTGCTTCTGCTTGTTTGGCAATCACCCGTTTCATATCTTCTGGCAAATTAATATCTTTCAACTCCACTGAATCTACCTTGACACCCCAAGGATCCGTGGCCGCGTCCACCACCATCTGAATTCTTTTGGAAACATCATCCCGATTGGAAAGCAATTGATCCAAATCCACTTCACCGACCGCGTTTCTCATGGTCGTTTGCGCCAACTGTGATACGGCGTAATAAAAATCTTGAACCTCAATCACCGCTTTGGCCGCGTCAGATATTTTATAATAAATAACCGCGTTCACTTTAACAGAAATATTGTCCTTGGTGATCGCCTCTTGATCCGGCACATCCACCGCCTTGACCCGGATGTCTACTTTTTTCATGGACTGAAAAACGGGCCAAACAATTCTCCAGCCCGGATTTTTCATACCCGTTGCTTTACCCATAGTGAACATGACCCCGCGTTCGTATTGATTAATTTGACGCAAGCTGGCAAGCACCAGCACCACTAAGATGATTAAAATTGTGTACCACATAAAATTAAATTTAATTTTTAATTTATAATTTCTAATTTTTAAACATCTTAAAGATATTTATAAACATCATGTTTACCAATAGAAATAAAAAGAATATCTCCATTCGGCATTCTCTCAAATATAATTCTATAATTCACACTCAAACTGATTGACCATAATCCAATCATTTTACCTTTTAAAGCATGCAAACGCAATGATGGATGCAAAGGATTATCTTTAAAAATTTTTTCTTTAATTATCGCTATTCTAATTATTTCTTCCGACAGTTTTCTTAATTCTTTAACAAATTTTGATGAATAAACTATTTTTTTGACAATCATAAAAGATCAGCCATAGAATTAGCTTTAATTGCTTTACCTTTGTCATATTCTCTTCTAGCTTGTTTAACTGTGGCCAATAATTCTTTTTCTGAAATCAAATTCTCGTCTAAATCTAACAAATGTTTTATATATTCGCTCACACTATCAAAACCTCTGACTTTTATCTTTTGTTTTATCGTCGTCAACGTTTTACTAGGTAATGAAATGCTTAGAACTTCGCGCATATTTTTTAAAATTATTAATAATTATTAATTTTAATGTAATACAACTGTAATAATTTGTCAAATCTGCAATTTTTGTATTTTCTATAATACTCAATACGTTATACATTTTTTCTCGCCGCTAAATTAAACTGATAAAAATATCTATTCAAATTATCGTCGCTAGACTTATATTCATTTGCGCCCACAAAATAATCACCCAAAACTTCTTTTAACTGGCAAAGTTCTCCCAACCGGCCGCGATTTTTCTTGTCCTCAATGGTAAAATACAGCAACTCCAAGGCGCGTTCAAAAGCCAATTGACTGTATTCTTGGTTGCCTTTATTTTTCCAATTGATCGCCCGACCGACTTCCGCGCCAATATTGGCCATCTGCTCAAAAATATTCATTTCAAACCACCTGCCGGACTCTAATAAATTTTTGTGTTGAAAAACCATAATTTATTATTCATTATTCACTAATTTTTCCACCACTTCCACAATCTTTTTTCTTACTTCCTCAGCCTCCACTCCTCTACTTCGATTACTCTGCCAAGGTCGAATATTTATCATGGAATCAAACTCAATAAAATTTTCTGCACCAAAAAATTCTGGATATAAATTTATACCCCACAAATCTTTTTGCGCCGAGCCATTTTCCAGCATTATTTGTTCCAAATCTGCGTGCATGTCTGCGTCAAGAACCATAATCCCCTTTTCTATGTCTACTACTGCCTTCACTAAATTACCAAACATATTCTCTGACATTTTTTGCAACTCTTTTAATTTAATTTTATCTGTAATTATTTGCATAAAACTATTTTAAATTTTTTGCCAAGCTTCAGTGATTAATTTTCCAGATTCAACATCATTAGGATTGCCAGAAACATAGGCATAAACCCTATTATTGTCAACCGAAACATTAAATTGTCCGGCTCGTACATGGTCATTTGTTTTTTCTAATATTGCTTTTAATTGCTCCACTTCGTGTTCATTTCTACCACAACCCCCATAAAGTTGTTGGCACATGGCCACTGCTTTTTCAATGGCTTCTTGGTGAGAAGAAAATGTTTTTGATTGAGTGGTTTTTATTTTTTCTTGTTCATGGAGAACTGACCCAGTTTCTGATGCTTGTCAGAATGATGTTTTCATAATTTAAAAAATTATTTTATTTATATTATCTATTTTTATAAAATTATATTTTTTTCCTGCGGTCGCATCAACGGAAACAGAACCACATCGCGTAAATTAGTTTGATTGGTTAAAAGCGTAATTAAACGCTCAATGCCCAAGCCAAAACCAGAAATCGGTGGCATGCCATATTCCATAGCCAAAATATAATCATCATCCCCTGCTTGCGCTTCCTCATCGCCTTTCTTGGCCGCCTCGGCTTGTTCTTTAAACCTTTGGGCCTGATCAGCTGGGTCAACGAGCTCAGAATAAGCTTTGACAATTTCCCAGCCATTGATGACTAATTGAAACTGTTCAACTTTGCTTGAGTCTGCATCGCTTCTTCTAGCCAAAGGCTGTAATTCCACTGGATAATTATATAAAAATACTGGTCCAACAATATTTGACCTGGAAACTTTTTTGTAGAGTGCATCCACTAAACTACCATAACCCATGTGTTCCATATCTTCAATTTCTATTTTTTTATTTTTAATTTCTTTTTGCAATTCTTTTATATTTTTTAGTTTTTCAATATCAATACCCGAATCTTTTTTAATCATGGCTACAAAATCCACCCGTTTCCAAGGCGTGGTAAAATCCACCTCCCTATTTTTATTGTCTTTACCTATAATATTTATTTTTTTATTTAATTTTAATTTAGCAAATAAATAATCAAACATGCTTTCAGTAAAGTTCATGTTATCTTCAAAATTCCAATAAGCGCTATAATGTTCCAAGCTCATGTGCTCTGGCAAATGTGAAGGATCAAAACCTTCGTTGCGAAAAACCTTACCCAGCTCAAACACTTTTTCATAACCGCCCACAATTAATTCTTTTAAGGGCAGCTCTAAAGAAATACGCAAAAAGACATCAATATCTAAGCCGTTGTTGTGGGTTTTGTAGGGTTTAGCCGAAGCGCCTGTTGGTGAATGCATTAAAGTTTGCGTTTCTACCTCAGTAAAACCCTCGTTCCAATAAAATTCTCGCAAGGTTTTAATAAATTCACTGCGAAATTTAAATCTGGCCTTGCTTTCTTCATTAGCAATCAAATCTAAATATCTTTGACGATAACACGCTTCTTCATCTTTTAGTCCATGCCATTTTTCTGGTAAGGGCCGTAAAGCTTTACCTAAAAATTCAAATTTTTTAACTAATAATGTTTTCTCGCCTTTGTGCGTGGTAAAGACTTCACCAGTGACACCAATAAAATCTCCCATATCAAAAAGTTCTTCAAATAATTTAAACTGCTCCTCGCCAACCTCATCAGACTTGATGGCAATCTGGGCTTTGCCAGACCAGTCTTGCAAATGGGCAAAAGCTAATTTACCCATCACCCTGATGGTTAAAATCCGACCAGCAGTTTGTAGTTTTTGACCATCTTGAGTGGTCAAAATTGTGGTCACTGTGTCTTTTTTATTAAAACGAGCTGGGTATGGGTTGATACCAGCTTTTTTTAGAGCCAACAAGTGTTTTTGACGCACAGTTTGTTCGTCGCGATGATTGTTTGATATTAATTTGTTCATGTCTAAATTATAGTATTATTTAACAAAGATGGCAAATAAAAATACGGGGTTTAAAGTTCCCGCATTTTTGATGATTGAAGTTTTATCTTATTTCAACTATTTCATATTCTATCACACCTTTTGGTAAACTAACTGACACAACTTCGCCAACTTTGTGTCCCAGAAAAGCTTTACCCAAAGGCGATTCGTTAGATATTTTACCAGACAGAGGATCAGATTCTTGTGAACCAACAATTTCATATTCTTTAACTGTTTTATTACTTTTGTCTTTTATTTTTACCACGCTGCCAATATTAACACTAATGTTTTTACTTTGTTCTTTAATAATAATGGCGTTTTTCATGAATTCTTCCAGTTCGGCGATACGTCCTTCAATAAAAGCTTGTTCGTCTCTGGCGTCAGCATATTCGGCATTTTCAGATAAATCACCATATTCTTTGGCAATTTGGATACGTTCAAGAACGTCTTTACGTTTGATATTTTTTAAGGTCAAGAGTTCTTGTTTGAGTTTTTCTAAACCCTCAAGGGTGATGTAAGTTTGTTTGCCTAGCATATAAATAAAAAATATAATATGTATAGAATACAGTGGATATTTTTTTTTGTCAATAATTTAAGCTGGCTGCATCAATAGCTTGGTTAACTAATTTATCAGCTAATTTGTTTTGTTCGCGTGGAATATATTTAAAAATTGATTTTTTAAAGCTTTGCCTTAAATTCCAAATTTTAATAAAACTATCCTGGAAATCTTTATTTTTTAATTTAAATTGACCATTAATTTGATTGCAAACTAGCTCTGAATCGAGCCTCACTTCAATTTCTTGGACTTTTAATTTTTTGGCTTCTTCTAAAGCCAAGACTACAGCTTTATACTCGGCTTGGTTATTAGTGGTGGAACCAATGTATTTTTTATAGGTTGCCAATGGTTTGGTTAAATTTTCTGCAACAAAAAATACCACCCCAATGCCGGCTGGTCCTGGGTTGTTTCTGGCTCCACCATCAGTAAAAGCTATAATTTTTTTAGGCATAAAAATTAGGAACTTAATTTTATATCTACAACTTTTAATTGTAATTCGCGATTACCATTCCATTCATTGATTCCAAATTCTACCACCGCATCAATTAAATCACCAATTTTTAAAACACTTCCCCACTCTTCAGCTGTGCCAAAAGAAATGGCTTTGCGACTCAAATTATTTTGTGAAAAATAAAAACGCAAATGTTTACTGTCTTTTCCAACCGACTCTATTTGTTCTATTTTTAATTTTTTAATTAAAAATAGTGGCATGGGGTTAGCCTCAGCAAAAGGTTCAAACTGTTCCAGTTGATCATAGAGTTCCCAGTTTAAGTCAGCTAATTTTATTTCCATATCAATGTCAATGGCTGGTTTTAAATCTGTATTTTTTAGTTTTTTTTCTGCTTCTAAAGTTATTTTTTTTAAAAAATCTTGATAGTTTTTTTCACCCTTAATTGATAATCCACAGGCTTGTGAATGGCCACCAAAACGTTCCAGTAAAGCACTAGTGCTCTGTAGAGCTTCAGTAATATTAAACTCGACAATACTGCGTCCCGAACCAATGTAGGTGTCTTTTTGATGAGCAAACAGAATTACTGGTCTAAAAAATTCATCTTTTAATTTACCAGCTACCAAGCCAACCAAACCAGGTGTCCAATTTTCTTGGCAAGCAATTAATATTTTATTTTTATCACTCACTTTATCAAACTGTTTTTTAGCCTCTATGAGCATTTGCTCAGCAATTTTTTGCCGTTTAATGTTTTTATTTTGAATATCTTGTGCTAAAGCAATAGCAGTCATCTCATCTTCTGTGGTCAAAAGATTGTATGCCAAACTGGCATGATCGATACGACCAGCCGCATTTAAACGTGGTACAATCTGAAAACTTATATTGCGAACATTTAAATTGTATAAATCACTACCCAGGGGCAAACCCTTTAATTCTTCACCGCTAGAAAGACTGGCAATACAAATCAATTCTTGTAACCCTTTGCGTGGCGTTTTATTTAAAACCATTAAGCCGTATTTGACCAAAGTTCTATTTTCACCCAAAATTGGCGAGACATCACCAATGGTACCAATGGCCACCAAATCCAATAACCATTTTTCAAAAGCCGCATATTGCTCAGAATTTTTTTGTTGTAAAAAAAGTGCCTGAGCTAATTTAAAAACCATTCCCACGCCAGCTAATTTTTTATAAGGATAAGCTTCCCTCTTTAAAGAACAATTTAAAATAGCATAGGCATCTGGCAAATTTTCCAATTCTAAATGATGATCAACGATTATGGTGTCGATATTTTTTTCCTTTAAAAATTTTATGGCTTCAAAATTTGTGATACCACAATCAACAGTAATAACTAAATTTATTCCTTGGGCAACAAAATTTTCTGCGTTTTTTAAATTTAAACCATAACCATCAAGATCGCGGTGTGGAATAAAAAAATCAACACCAATAGCACCCAATTTGCTCAATGTCTTTTCTAAAACCACCGTAGCAGTTACCCCATCAGCATCATAGTCACCATGAATTAATATTTTTTCTTTATTTTTTATAGCAGTTTCAATACGAGCCACGGCCTTGCGCATATCTAAAAACAAAAATGGATCATGAATTCCTTGGCTATAATCTGGATTAAAAAAATCATCAATTTTTTCTTGCGTATCTAAACCGCGATCGTAGAGTAATTGCAAAATAATCCCACTGTAGGCGGGAAAATTTTCAATAAACTCACTGGGGCACGGCGACTTTAGACGCCATCTTTTTTGATGGATTAAAATTTTATCTTTCACTTTATAAAAATTAAATAAATTCCATTAGAGCTTTTTTAAAATCAAAAGCCATTGGAGCATTGGATATTTCTTCTTCATAGGTTGGTTGCTTAACTTCATAAAAAATTCCCAATGGTAATTTTGTGTGTTCTCTACTTTTTTCCACGGCCATTTTAAAATCATCTGTTTTGTGCCCGGCTTGTTCCAGAGAATATATTTTCTGCTTATACCACTCAATAGTATTAACTTTATTAAAAGTTACACATTGTTGCAAAACATCAAGATGAGAAAAACCCTGATGTAAAATGGCTTTTTTGATCAATTCTTTTAGGGCCTGGATTTCAAAAGCTGCGCCGCGCGCCACAAAAGTAGCACCAGAAATTAGTGATAACGCCAAGGGGTCAAGTGGCTGTTTTACTTCGCCTTTGGGAGTCGTTTTAGAAATAATTCCTTCATCAGAAGTAGGCGAAGTTTGGCCAGTGGTTAAAGAAAAAAGCTGATTATTACAAACAATTAAAGTCAAATTGGCATTATAACGTGCCAGATGAATTAAATGGTTGGTGCCTTCACTGTATTGATCTCCGTCACCAGCAACAGCAATGACTGTTAAGTTTTTATTAGCCAATTTAATACCTAAAGCAACTGGTAGAGTTCGACCGTGTAAAGAATGAAAAGCATAGCATTTTATAGTTGAAGCCATATTGCCACCACAACCAATACCATAGACAATGGCTAACTGATGGGTTGGAATTTGTAAATCAACCAAAGCCATTTTTAAGGCTGTCCAAATACCAAAATCACCACAACCCGGACACCAGGTGGGCTGATAGTTGGTATTAAAAGATCCAAGAGTTATTTTATTTAAATCCGACATAATTTATTTTTTAACGGTTTTTATTATTTCTTCTTTCCAAAGTGGACGACCATCATATTTTAAAATTTTATCTTTTATTTCAGTGCCAGTTTCTTGACGAATTAAAATACCAAGTTGAGCGGAAAAATTATTTTCTATTAAAATTAATTTACTAAATTGTTTTAAAAATTTATCCAAACCCAAGGGTAGCGGCCAAACATAACTAAAATGAATTAAATTAATTTGTTTTTTGTCTTTATTAATTTCATTCAAGGCATCTAAACTTGGACCTAACATTGAACCCCAACAAACTAAAGTTAGATTAGCGCTTTTTGGACCATATAAAGTTGGTAAAGGAATTTCTTTTTTTAAATTTAATGTTTTACCCATTCTTCTTTTCATCTGCTCATTGCGACAGACAGTTGACTCGTTGGTTAAACCAAATTCGTCATGCTCATCAGAATTGGCAATATATTCTCCATTTAAAACTCCGGGGATGGGACGTGGTGAAACATTGTCTTTTTCGTTTTTATAACGCGCAAACAAAGTTTGGTTTTCGGCCAATTGATTTTGATTAACTATTAAAATTTTTCCTCGTGCCTTCTTTTCTATTTTTGAAAATAATTTTTTGCTTGTTGTATAAGTTGATTCACCCAAAAATTTATCAGATAAAACAATAACTGGAATTTGATATTTATCAGCCAGATTAAAAGCTTGCTGAGTTAATAAAAAACATTCAGTTGGATTTCCAGGGGCCAAGACAAGACGTGGAAAATCACCATGACCAGCGTGAACCACATACATTAAATCTCCCTGTTCGGTCCAGGTGGGTAAACCAGTGGCTGGCGCTGGACGCATAACTTCAAAAATAACTATTGGCAACTCTAACATACCAGCCAGCGATAGACCCTCATTCATAAGAGCAAAACCACCTCCAGAAGTGCCACAGGCAGCCCTGGAGCCCGTAAATGAAGCCCCTAGAGCCACGTGGACGGCCGCAATTTCATCTTCTGGCTGATGGACCACCATACCGCTTGCCTGCTGTTTAGCGACCAAATAATGCAAAATTTCACTGGCTGGAGTCATGGGATAGGCTGAATAAAGCTGACAACCAGCGGCTATGGCTCCCAAAGCACAAGCCTGATTGCCAGAGATAAATAAATTATCTTGTTTAAAACTCTTGTTATTATTTACCGTCATTATATATTGTGCTGCAATTTTTGAATTAATTGGATTATTTTTTATCCACTCAAGACCAGCTTGAACAGCCTTTTTGTTTTGTTCTGCTATTGCGCCTTTGTGTCCAAAAGTTTCTGTTAAAATTTTATTCAAATTTTCTAAAGATAAATTTAAAGCTCCTAGTAATATCCCAAGGGCAACTGTATTTTTCATTAATTCACCACCGTTATTTTTAGCTATCTCCATTAAAGGTGACGGTAAAAGATTTATTTTGTTTGGCAAAGAAAAATCAATTTCTATTTGTTCATCATAAATAATTAGACCACTAGTGTTTATATTTTTTAATTCTTTAATTAAACTGTCTTTGTTTAAAGCAATTAAAATATCACATTTTTCAGCTGCGGAATTAATTTCTTTTTTTGCTATATCAACTTGAAAAGTATTATGTCCGCCACGAATTAAGGATGGATATTCGGTGTAGGCAAACACAAAACAGTCACTTCTTAAAAAGTGTTTAGCCAGCATCATGCCTGTAACCTTGATACCAAAGCCGGCTGGACCAACTATTTTTATGGTTAAATGATCCATAAACTAAAAATTTAATTTTTCTGTCACTTCTCTAGCCATAGCTAATTCTTCATGCGGTTCAATGCTCAAAATAGGAATATCTTTTAATAAATTCATTTTAGCACAAATTTTTTTGCGCGTCACAGGATTACCAGCCCCGATTTTTCCAGTAAAAGCTATGGCATCAACATGATCAAGTAAAAACAGATAGGCACCAATATATTTTTTAATACGATTAGTAAACATTTCAAATGCCAAAACTGCCTGTTCTTCACCCCATTCCACAGCTTGTAAAAGTTCCAGATAATCATCTTTTCCAGCAATGCCTTTTAAGCCCGATTCAAAATTTAAAACTTGATTTAATTTTTCTAATAATTTATCTGCAGTGGGGTGTGTGACTGATAAATTATTAAGTATTTGCATTATAACACCAGGGTCAAGATCTCCGCTTCTGGTTTGCATCATTAAACCTTCAAGCGGAGTGTAACCCATGGAAGTATCAATGGGCTGGCCTTGACGTACGGCTGCCACAGAACAACCACCACCCAAATGCACAGTAATAACATTAATCTCTGCAACTGGTTTTTTAATTAAACGAGCACTTTCTTCTAAAGCATAATGATGGGAAATACCGTGAAAGCCATATTTTTTTATACCAAATTCTTCAAAATATTGATAAGGAATGGGATAAATTTTGGCCGCCGTAGGTAGAGTACTAAAAAAGGCTGTATCAAAAACAGCATAGTTTGCAACTTCTGGAAAATATTCTAAAGCGGCCTTAATACCAGCCAAATTATATGGATTATGTAAAGGAGCCAAACTATTACATTGTTCTAATTCAAAAATTTCTTGAGCTGTTATTTTTCGCGTAGTTTTAAATTTATCGCCACCATGCACCACACGATGACCAATAGCCACCAGTTCATCAAGGTTACCAATTTCTCTAACCATATTGCGAAAGAGATGTTTGATATTTTCTTCCCAGTCATCTTTATTGTGTTCTGCTATTTTAAACTCGCCTTTATGCATCGAGGCTAAATTGCCTGCATTAAAAAATTCATACTTAAATGAAGTGGAACCAATATTTAAAATTAAAATTGTGGACATAAAATTTTTAATTTTATTTTATAAAATTAGCGTGCCTATGCCACAGACCTTGTTTAAGCCGCAGGCGTTGGCTTCGTCAGTATCAAGGTGACAAGACATTTTAAAATCAACGCCAGTGCGCACAATTATATTATTAAACACCAATCCACGCTGACCAATAATTTCTACGCTAACCTTTTGTCCATCTTTGAGATTATATTTTTTGGCCTCTTCTAGTGAACAATGCAGATGGCGTTCGGGCACAATAACTTTGACTTTAACTTTACCCAAAGATCCTTTAACATCTAAAAAAGCTTTGACGTTTTCCAGTTTACCAGATAGTGTTGTGGGTGCGTCTATTCCTAAATGTACAGCATCAGTGAAAGATAGTTCGATTTGACTTTCAGCCCGTGCCGGGCCAACAATTCTTAAACTATTCATACAGTTGTTTGGTTTAACCAACTCAACTTTTTCTTTGGCAGCAAAATCGCCGACTTGCGATAAATCTTTTAGTTTATGTAAAATATAGTTTTTACCAAAAAGTTTATCCAAATCCCTTTGACTTAAATGAATATGTCGTGCAGAAACTTCAACTGGAATTTTTATTTTTTTCATATAGTTTTTTAAGTTATTGCTTTTTATACAGAAACTTGCTATAATTATATTAACCGTGAGGGAGATTTCGAGCCATCCCCCACTTCTCCTTCATCCATAACCTCCATTGAAGGAGTGACAGGTTAGGCTCTGCCGCAGGAAACATCTTCTGCGGCATTTTTTATACAATTATATTTTAATTTATTCTAAATCGTGTTCTATTTTGGCTTCCTCCGCAGTTATTTCTTTGATATCTTTTGAACCAATAACCTGGAAATAACGAATGGGTTTATTATTTGTCTTGGCCAATTCAATCTCTGCCAAAACACCATTGCTAATATCACCAAATACCCACAATTCATCGGCTTTTTCTACTAATAAATTATTAGATTCTCTAATTTTATCGCGTGCAATAGTGTCCAACATAAAATACTCGTGAATCATAAAAGGATTTAAAGGTACATTGTTATTTTCCAAAATATACTTAGAAATATGCATTCTAAAATAAAATAGATGTTTGGAAAATGCTGAAAAAATTAATTTCATATTTTTATTTCCCATGACATTTCTTAAATTTTAAACCGCTACCACAAGGACAAAAATCATTGCGACCAATTTTTTCTTTATTATAAGTCGATTTATCTTTTTCTGCGCCGATGTAGGTACTTTCGGATTGATTTTTAATAATTAAATTGGGATTGGTTTGAGAGGTTGTTTGATTGGCAGTGTTAACTAAGCCAATTTTAAAAATTGTATAAACAATTTGCTTGCGAATATTGGCCAGAAGCTCAGAAAACATACGATGAGCTTCTTTTTTATATTCCACCAACGGGTCTTTTTGCCCATAACCAGTCAAGCCAATACCCTCACGCATGTGATCCATGGAGTCAATGTGTTCAACCCACAAAGTATCAATGGAACGCAATAACATGGCGCGCTCCACAGCGCGCATGGGTTCCAGACCTTCTTTCAGCTGAGCTTTGATTTTTTCATCAGAATTTATTTTTTCTTCTAGTTCTTGATAAGCGATTTTTCCTAAATTAAAAAGATAATTAATAAGTTTTTCTTTGGCCAAAGAATCTTGTTTTATATCACCGGCCGTGTCTTTAATGTCTTCAATTTTAATACGCACTGAAAGTGGAACTGGAAAAATAGTATCCACAACTTCATAAATTTCATCCAGATTCCACAAACTTTCATCCTCGTTTTGTGTATGAAAATTAACCACTGTTTCTAACTCTTCTTGTAAAAATTTTAAGATATCATCTTGCATGGCTTGACCAGTACTGTTGGCAGCCAGGACTTCATTCCTTTTTTTATAGATTACTTCACGGTGTTTATTAATTACATCATCATATTCAACTAGGTGCTTTCTGATATCAAAATTGTGGCCCTCAACTTTCATCTGTGCTTTTTCAATAGAATTAGAAATCATTTTATTTTCAATCGGTTTATCATCTTCTAAACCCAAAGCCTGCAAAATTGATTTCATTTTGTCGCCACCAAAAATACGCATCAAATCATCTTCCATAGAAACAAAGAAATGTGTTTCACCACTATCGCCTTGACGTCCAGCGCGACCACGCAACTGATTATCAATACGACGAGATTCATGTCTTTCTGTGCCTAAAACGCATAAACCACCCAAGGCTTTGACTTTTTCCTGATCCTCTTTATTAACTGGGTTACCACCCAAAATAATATCCACACCACGACCAGCCATATTGGTGGCAATAGTCACTGCACCAACACGACCAGCTTGAGCAATAATTTCTGCTTCACGCTCATGATTTTTGGCGTTTAAAAGTTCGTGTGGTACACCTTCACGTTTTAATAATTCTGACAAGTATTCGTTATTTTCAATAGAAATTGTGCCTACTAAAACAGGCTGACCAACTTTGTGGCGCTTCTTAATTTCTTTAACTAAGCGTTGATATTTACCATTAACATTTTTAAAAATTGCATCAGACTTATCAATTCTTATCATTGGTTTATTGGTTGGAATAACTACTACATCCAAATTATAAATTTTAGACAATTCTTCAGCTTCAGTGGCGGCTGTGCCAGTCATACCAGCCAATTTTTGATACATGCGAAAATAATTTTGAAAAGTAATGGTGGCCATAGTGACTGATTCCTGTTTGACAGCCACATTTTCTTTGGCTTCAATGGCCTGATGCAAACCATCAGAATAACGACGTCCAATCATAAGTCGCCCAGTAAACTCGTCTACAATAAGAATTTCACCATCTTTAATTACATAGTCGCGATCTTTTTTAAATAAAACCTTGGCACGCAAGGCTTGTTCAATATGATGCACATCGCGCACTCCACGATCAGTATAAATATTTTCCACATTTAACCATTTTTCCATTTTAGCAATACCGGCTTCGGTTAAAGTTGAAGCTTTCATTTTTTCATCAATATTATAATCCTCGCTTTCCCGCAACCTTTCAACCAACTCTGCAAATTGACGATATTTATCAGTTGATTCCATATCGGGTGCGGAAATGATAAGAGGTGTGCGTGCTTCATCAATTAAAATTGAATCAACTTCATCCACCACAGCATAATGGAGTTCGCGCTGGACCTTCTCATTTAAACCTTGCACCATGTTGTCGCGCAAATAGTCAAAACCAAATTCATTATTCGTGCCATAAGTTATATCGGCCAGATAGGCTTCTTGGCGTGGCACGGGTCGTAAAAATTTATCTAATACTTTAAAAGAACCTGTTGTATCACGCTCATTATCCATATTACCCAATTCATGATAAGTACTGTCATACAAAAAAGCGGTCTCATGGTTTAAACACCCGGTTGACAGACCCAAATAATTATAGACCTGCCCCATCCACACAGCATCACGACGGGATAAATAATCATTGACTGTAATAACGTGCACCCCACGACCAGTCAAGGCGTTTAAATAAACAGCCACTGTGGCCGCCAATGTTTTACCTTCACCAGTACGCATTTCAGCTATGTTGCCTTGGTGTAAAACCATGCCAGCCAAAAGTTGAACATCATAGTGCCGCTGCCCTAAAGTCCTGTGCGCTGCCTCACGTACTAAAGCAAAAACCTCTGGCAAAATTTCGTCTAAAATTATCTGCTGTTCGGCAAAAGATTTATCAGCTAGTTTTTTTTTGTAAAAAAAAGTTTTCTCTTTAAAATCATCGATTTTAAAAAGTTTAATTTTAGTTTCTAATTTATTAGCTAACAAAACTGTATTTTTTAAATTTTTAATAACCCGTTCGTTAGCGTCACCAAAAATTTTAGTTAAAATTGACATATATGTATTAGAGTACCTTTCTAGGTAAAAATAAAATAAAAAGTCCGGCTAAAAAAGAAATAGTGGCCATAATTAAAAATACCACACCAAAACCATACCATTTCACCAACCAACCGCCAAGTTCAGCGCCAACGGCTGGAATTAAATACGCCAAGCCATCATAAATACTCCATTGGGTAATAGAATTTTGACCATTAGCGTGTTGTGCATAAACTGCATGAAAGGCCGGCCAATACAGGGCTTCCCCAATTCCCAAAACAATCTGAACAACATAAACCATAGCAACACTGTCAGTAAAATAATATAAAAGATAACCAATACCCAAAACAAACTGCGCCCACATGATACCCAATTCTTTTTCTTTCAAAACATTTTCATATTTGCCAGCGACAAAGGTCAGTAACCCAGCTGTGGCTAAAAAAATTGCTGAAGCAGTGGAAGCGGTAGTGATATCGCCGCCCACATCTTCTACAAAAATAGCAAAAATTGGACTTAACAGATTAAAAGCGAACATGAAAAGTCCACTGATCAACAATAAGGCTAAAATTGGCCGACTAAAATACGGTTTTAAATTTTTTAAGAAAAAAATCATTGTTTGTTTTTTTGTTTTTATCAGTTATAATCTTAACTCTTTTTGATCTAAAATTCAAGTTTTTTATATGTTTATTTTTTATTTCCTGTGTTTCTGTGTGACATCAAAACCCAATCTAAACTTACCACCCAACATTAAACGGGTTTGCGCGTCAGTTGCTGGAATGGAGCCAAAAGCAATCATGGTTATGGGCATTAGAAACCACTGTAAAATCATAACTATCCACTTTGCTTGTTTATATTTTGCCGGTCTTTCTGGCAAAAAGAAAACATTAATAATAGCACAAAAAACTATACCAATCATGGCCATAGCCATAATCACTTCCATCACAAAAGGCGCATTTTGCACAATCGCATTTTCCATGTGCTTATACGAAGCCACATACAAAGGCAAACGTCCTAAAACCATCATAAATATCGGGCCGGTGGCCCACGAAAACTGGCCCTCTGTCTGATTAAACAAATATCTAAACTTCTTTAACCACGAAATACTTTTATCATTAAAAAATCTGGTAATCATCCAGGGAAAATGCTCGACTGACCAAGCCCAGCGCCGCATTTGTCTATATTGTCCTTTAATGGTTTGCCACAAAGTTTCTCCCATCACCGTATCCATAGAAATTGGTACATACATTGGAATAGTAGAATAATTGCCATGGTAATATTTAAAACATTGTAAAAAAATTCTAGAATCTTCTGTCACAATATTTGTTTCCCAATATCCTACTTCCACTAAAGTCTTAAAACTCATGGAGTGCGAAGAAAAAGTAAATAGTCTTTCGGGTCTAGCTTTATCTGCCATTAACCAAAAAGTTGTGGAATTAGCCACGACCCTGGCAAATGACGGTGCATCCCAAGCGTTATTATTGTACAAAGTTAACGGTTGATAAGAATGTTGATGAGGTTTTTCTGCGGTTAGCCATAGATACATTAACCTGGCAAAATATTGCGGATAGACAAAAGTATCTGAATCAAAATTAGAAACAATTATATTCTCGTAGGGGATATTTTCTGCATCAATTATTTCCTCTTTTACTTTCTTGGCAGCCCAAGTACAATTAGAGCCCTTGCCCGGCAATTCATTGGCTGGAGTTGCGGGATGAATATAAGGTAAAATTTTATAAAATTTATGACCGTATTTCTCTTGAATAATGGCTGCGTCTTTTAAAAATTGCTCTGTATATTCCTTGCCCGCTCTCTCTTCTCTATTTAAAACTATAATAAATTTTTGAGTATCATAATCGGCGTGAGCCAGACCGTTAAACGTGTCTTCAAAAACTTTTATACCCTCTTTATAATTTGGCAAAAAAATTAAATGATAATATTTTTCATAATTACCAATTTTTTTGATTTCTTTCAACCAATCAACTTTATTGACAGCACGATATTTTTTTAAACTTAAAACCAAATATAATACAAAATACATAATTCTAATAAACCAATATAGATCATAAACTAAAATAAAATAAATAATCCACAATGGTTTGACAAAAGACAAAATAACAACAAAAACAAAACTTAGCCACAATGTGGCACCAGGAATAATTTCTAAGAGACGATATTTTGTTTTTGCTAGCATAGCAATAAACTTATAAAAACAACCATAGTTTTAAGCTATTATACCACCACCCAAAACTTCATAGTTTTTGTGCCACAAATTAAGTGATTTATAAAAAACTAAAACCTGCCCCTTGGCCACAGCTCTTTGTGGCTGTTTGAATTTAACTAGTAATTCTGTATTTTGAGTATCCTGTATGGTTAAGGGTAATAATTTTTGTAAATGACGGAACCGCCCCCAACAATTTATAGGTAAGGTTGGCTGAAAACCGCTTAACCAGTTTATCTGCTTAAGTTTAACATGACAAGTATAAAAATCGGAATGCTGAGTGTTATTAGTGACTATCAAGCGGTTATTTGACAAATCTTTTTTTAATACAAAAAATGGTCCCTGACCACCACCAATACCAATGCCTTGTCGTTGGCCAAGAGTATAATTGAACAAACCAGCATGCTGTCCTAAAACATGACCATCTTCATTAACAATATCACCAGGGTTTTTTTTTATAAAGGGGGTTAAAAAGTCTTTCATTTTTTTTTCACCAATATAACAAATGCCGTAACTGTCTTTTTTATAACACACCGGCAAATTTAAAGTTCGTGCTAGGTGACGGACTTTTTCTTTTTTTAAACCCGCAAGTGGAAACAACACTTGGGCTAATTCTTTTTGACCCAACTCATAAAGAAAATAGGTTTGATCTTTATTTTTATCTTTAGCAGTTATTAGCTTGTAATCATTTTTTTTTATTACTTTGGCATAATGTCCGGTGGCAATTTTATCAAAACCCAATTGTTTGGCTTGTTCTAAAAATAAACCAAATTTAATATATTTATTGCATAATGTATCCGGATTGGGAGTTAACCCTTGCTCATAAGCCTGCAAAAAATAAGAAAAAACATATTTTTGATAAGCCGCACTAAAATCCCAAGTATAAATTTTGATACCCAAAATTTCAGCCACTCGACGCGCATCGGCCTGATCTTGTTCCCAAGTGCAGGTGCCGGTTGAGACCAATTCATTTTTTTCATGCCAATTGATCATAAAAACACCCGTGACATCAAAACCTTGTTGCTTGAGTAGTGCAGCGGCAACAGCCGAATCAACTCCGCCCGACATACCAACCAAAATTTTTTGTTTTGTCTTCAACATAAATTAACGCGGCAATAAATCAAGACGTAAACGGTTGGTAAAGAAACGCAGGGTAAAAAATAACACCATACAAGTTAAAAAAGTTAAAATTAGTTGTGTAGCTATTTGCCAAAACGAAAAAACAATAAAAAAGTTATTGTCAAAAAGTATTAGAATTTTTTTTTCTAAAAATAGAAAGATTAGTAAAAAAATATTATCCACCAGAGTAAGTGCAAAAAAAGTATTTAGAGACTGATTGGTAAAAAAATTTTGATTTAAATATTTTAAAACTAAATAAGTGAGACAAAAAAACAATAAATATGAACCAAATGGAAGTGGTGACACTACATCTAATAAAAACCCAGCCCCACACGACCACAGTATAGCTAGACGATTTTCAAAAAACATTAACACAAATACGAACAAAGGTAGAAACAAATTAGTAAACGGCCAAAAAGATGATAAGAAAGAAATAGAAAAAAAATAAACAATCAAAATTAAAATAATATTAATAAATATTTTTTTGAACATAAATTTTAAGGCATGATTACATTAACAATGTCAATATTATAAGCAGTTTCCGGCTGCACAATGCGTGCAGTTTTAAAAAGTTCACGTGAATCTTCAAAGACCTCATTTACAGTACCAATAATTAGACCAGCGGGAACTAATTCTTCTTGACCTGAAGTGACAATTAAATCGTTAGCCGCAATGTTTTTATCCCTTAAAATGTATTCTAATTTCAAACTCAGATCAAAATTACCATGAACTATACCAACTAAAGTTTTATCCTTATCACTGGCCGCACTGAGACGTGAATTTGAATCGGTTAGAAGTAACACGTGCGCTAGTTTATCTTCAGTTTTAATTATTTTACCTAAAACCAAACCATTTTTTGCCGTAATTACCATCCCCTCTCGTAGGCCATCAATTTGACCTTTATTTATAATTAAAGTGTTTACATTACCAGATATACCACGAGAAATAATTTTGGCAGCAATGGCTTTAACGTTCTGCTGACTCAAAAACAGCAATTCTTCATCACTGATATTTTTTTGTTCAATGATTTTTTTTAAGTCAATATTTTCTTGTTCTAAGATAATTAATTTATCACTTAGCTCTTGATTACTCTTAATTAAGTAAGAGTTATTTTTAAAAATATTAAAAAAAGAAGAAACCTGACGACCAGCTGAATAAGACCAGCCTAAGGGATACTTTAAAACTTGACCAGCGAATGATTTAAGAGGTTTAAATAACCCAAGATAATACAATGAAATAAAAAAAAATATTATTACCAAAAATAAAAAACTTTTTTTATAAAACTTTTGAAGCATAATTTAATCCTTCATTGTGGGTACTAAAATATTGGATAAACCCTCAAGATCTTCCAAAATTATTCCAGCACCACGTACCACAGAGGTCAAAGGATCATCTAAAACTTGGGTTGGAATTTTGGTTTCTTCTTTAATTAAATCTGGCAATCCACGAAAAAGAGCTCCACCGCCGGTTAAAAGAATGCCCCGCTCATATATTTCGGAAACTAGTTCGGGCGGCGTATTTTCAACCGTGTATTTGATGTTTTCAATAATAGTACGAATGGACTTAAAAATAGCTTCACGAATGTGAGCGCTGGAAATTTTATTAACACGCGGCAAACCGGAAAGAACATCACGACCCCGAACTTCCATTTCCAAACCACGATCTTCATAAATTACAGAGCCAATTTTAATTTTTATATCTTCAGCCGTCATTTCACCAATGTATAAATTAAACTTGTCACGCACATATTGAATTATATCAACATTAAATTCATCACCACCGATGGGGAGGGATTTACTGGCTACTACTCCACCCAAAGACATAACCGCAATTTGAGTAGTGCCACCACCAATATCAACCACCATATTACCCACAGCATCTTGAATGGGCAAACGCGCACCAATAGCTGCTGCCATTGGTTCTTCAACTAAAAAAACTTCTCTGGCCCCAGCCGATAGTGCCGCATCTTCAACCGCCTTCTTTTCAACTTCTGTAATATCAAGCGGAATACCGATTACCACCCGTGGACGCGACAAAACACTATAAGCCTGACGATGTACTTGGTCAATAAAATATTTAAGCATTTTTTCTGTGACTTCAAAATCAGAAATAATTCCATTAACTAGTGGTTTAGAAACAATAATGTGCGGCGGAGTCTTACCCAACATTTTTCTAGCCTCATCACCAACGGCTAAAATTCTATCTGTTTTGGTATTGATAGCAACTACTGAAGGTTGATTAATAATAATACCTTTGCCACGTACATAAACCAGGGTATTGGCTGTGCCTAAATCAATCCCTAAGTCATGTGAAAACTTGGCAAAAACAGCTTTAAACATAATAATAATGACTATTTTAGTACTTATAGCTTAGCATTAAAATACTTTTTTGTCTAATATAAAACAAAAAATAACCCCATGAAATGTGGGGTTATTTTTTAGTAAAAATATAAATTAATGCATTAAGCCCAAGCCACCTTTTCTGAGCTGACAGATTTGATTTTTTTAGTTTTATCTTTAATTAGAACTAAACTTTTATAAATCTTGGTAATTCTATCCACGACATCTTCCCAATTATAATAAATTTTGACATAACTTCTAGCTTTCTTGCCAACTTTTCTAGCCACTTGTGCATGAGTTAAAAGTAAAACCATTTTATAAGTTAGATCATTAATATCTGTATTGCGAAAAATAAAACCCACACCACCCAAACTAGCATCACCCGCCACCAAATCGGCGTTGGCTGAAATATCAGACACCAAAACTGGTTTGGCATAAGCCATAGCTTCTAAAAGAGAAATAGAAAGACCCTCGGATTGAGATGGTGAAACATACATGTAACTATGAGCGTAGAGTTGCTCCAACATTTCACCGCGTTGACCGCCGGTAAAAATTATATCATCGCGACCATCAACTAAACTTTTTAAAAATTCATAATAATCATCTGTAAACGAAGTTTGGCCAACAATTACTAATTTATAATCAGCAAACTCTGGATTAAGCTTAACTTTTTTAAAAGCTTCAATTAAATAGTGAATACCTTTATGTCTAACCAGACGTGAAACCGTCAAAATATATTTTTCTTTAGTCAAATTAAATTGTTTAATTAGATGATCACTAACATCACCATTTTGCCGAACAGTCACACCGTTAGGAATTAAAGTTATGGAACGTTTATAGAGTGTTAGGTATCTTTTTTGTAATTTTTTGGAAACAGTAATAACTTCATGAGCAAAAACAGCGGACATAAACGCCCCAAATTTAAGCATAAATTGAGCAAAGATACCCCACTTTTTATGCTCCCAATCTTCACTATGAGCAGTTACTATAACTTTAATTTTGGGAGCAACGATTCTTGGAATAAAAGAAAGCCAGGCCGGTCCAATACCATGGATATGAATTATATCAACCTTATTTTTTATGGCATGTAGAATAGCCAAAAAAGTGTGTGAACCAGCATCTAGGTGTTTAGTGTATATAGAAGGTAAACTAATTAAATTAACACCTTCATATTTTTTATATTCTTTGGGTGTATAGTGTGGCCGAGTATATAAAAAGACATCGAAACCCTTCTTAGCCATGCGCACACTAAGTTCTTCCACATGAGTTTCTACACCTCCACCAGAAGGATTAAGAATGCCTTTTTGACCAATATAAGCGATTTTTAACATATATTTTTTAATATTTGAATATTTAATTTGATAATTGTATATATTATCATATATAACTAACTATGTCAATAATAGTTATCCACTTAGCTATAAAATTATAAAAAAACAAACAAAAATAAAAAAACGGCTATTATTACCGTTTATTTTATGTGATTTATTAAAAAATTAAATATATTTTCTGCCTTTTAATTCTTCTGGAAAATACTCTTGATCTTGTGAATCTTCCAAGGGGGTATATTTATAATCCTTACCATAATTAAGCTCTTTCATTAGTTTGGTGGGCGCATTGCGTAAATGCAATGGCACAGGCAAATAGCCAAGTTCTTTAATATCTTTTTGTGCAGCGCCATAAGCCTGGTAAGCTGCTATGCTTTTTTTGGCTTGTGCCAGATAAATGACCAATTGAGTAAGGTGGACATTACACTCAGGCATACCTAGTTTGTGACATGCATCAAAAACAGAATTGGCCAGCACGACAGCAAAATTGTCAGCCAAACCCACATCCTCGGCTGCAAAACGCACTAATCGTCGGGCAATGTAAAGCGGGTCTTCACCAGCTTCTAACATTCTAGCCAACCAGTAAACTGCAGCGTCAGGATTATTGCCACGCATAGATTTGTGTAAAGCCGAAATAATGTTGTAATGCTCTTCACCCGCGCGATCATAAAGCATGGTCTGCTGCTGCAAAGCATCAGCAATTATTTTTTTATTAACTATTCTTTTTCCTTGCGAATTGGGGGCAGTATTTTTGACAGCGATTTCCAAAGCATTTAGAATAACGCGCGCATCGCCATTACTGACTTGCAATAATAACATCTCAGCCTGGGTGTCCAACAGAGCCTGATAACTAGCCAGTCCCTTTTCTGTATCAGTTAAAGCTCGCTGAATAATTATTTGTAAACTGGGCAGTGACAATGGCTTTAGGACATAAACTCGCGAACGTGATAATAAAGGCGCTATAACTTCAAAAGACGGATTTTCGGTGGTGGCACCAATCAAAGTCATAATTCCCTTCTCTATCAAAGGCAAAAGCCCATCTTGTTGAGCTTTGTTCCAACGATGAATTTCATCCACAAAAAGAATGGTGCGCTGATTATTAAGTTTACGTTTATTTATTGCTTGAGTAATTATTTCACGCAAATCTTTAACGCCGGAAGTAACAGCAGAAATTTCTACAAAAAAAGAATTGGTGAATTGAGCAATAATGCGTGCCAGAGTGGTTTTACCGCTACCAGGTGGCCCCCACAAAATCATGGATGGTAGTTCGTCATTTTCTATGGCTTGACGCAAAAGAGAACCCGGACCAATAATTTCTTCCTGGCCCACATAATCAATCAGCGCCGCTGGTCGAAGACGATCGGCCAGCGGCGCTTTTGCGGCTAATTCTTTTTGATAATGTTCGTCAAAAAGATCCATAGCAATCTATTTATCCTGACAGCCACAAGAGCAATCAGGATCACAGGTGCAACAGGCAGCACATAAATTTTCACTACAAGCACACTTTGTTTCGTCAGTAATTATGGTACCACAAGCTGTGCATTTTTTTTGTTCATCTTCCATATGTATCTCTGTTCTTGCTCAAAATTTTAAAAATATTTTGAACAAGATTAATTATATTAAACAACTTTATCGGGATAGCCGGACTCGAACCGGCGACCTCGTCGTCCCGAACGACGCGCGCTAGCCAACTGCGCTATATCCCGTTAATTTACCTTTAAATTTTACCTTAATTTATTAAAAAAAACAAATAAGTTTTATTTGTTTTAAAGACATCATCAATATCCAAAATTTATCTAATTTTACACAAAATTTCAATTGTGTGTATAACTACTCTTGACAAAACTCTCTCTCTGTTATTCTAAAGATAATTCGTGGAATCGTTGCATAATCTATTTTGGGAGGATGTATCATGAAAAACCTGTCTTTTCTACTGATCGTGCTGGCTCTGACCCTCTTTGTCGTCAACGCCAATGCACAAACCACCGTCACCCCGACCCCGATTATAAAGGCCGGGTTTAATGAACTCTGCCTCCACGTAAACGTGGGATGGCATATCACCCTGGAGGTCGCTGTGCCGGCCACCGCCTACATGGGAAACGGTTTGATAAAGCTATATAAAGACGGCAAGCTGGTGGACTGTGGCGGTTCTGCCACAGTACGTCAGCTTACAAAGCACGTGGTCGAAGTGTCGGTATATAGCAATTACTTTGCGTATACCAAGGATTTTGGAAAGAAGTTTCCAATCATCATGGAACTACACGGCTGGAGAATCGAGATCACCGGCTGGGTAAATCCATTTTAAACCCGGCTGACTGAGCTACAAAACAACAGCACCCCCCATCAATCTTTTCGGGGGTGTTTTATTTTTGTCCCATATTCTGTAATTATTTTATCTATTTAATTAAAAATTATCTGAACTTATTGTCTTGCCATATTCCCAAAAACTCCAATCCCCTTTTTTATCACCCAACCACCACCACCATTCCACACCCCAAAGATAAACTTCATCCAGACCAGCAGAACGGGCAAATTTAACGTTACTTTTTACTTGTGCCAAATCCATGGAATAAAACTGATCAAATAAATCCATTTTTGTTAAATTATTATCAATGGCCCACGGTTCTGTTTGCAACTCGGTATTGATAACTTTTTTGACAGGTGTAAAAAGTTTTACTATTTGGGCTTTAAAATAATAAAAAGCTGGTGGCAAAGGATAGTTAAACCAGCCCCATCTTTTATTCCACGTCTGTCGATACATAGATACACCCAAAAAATCACCAATTTTTGCACCCTTAAACCACGAGGAAAGTTCGCCCGATTCAGTCATCATAACTGGACGTGTATCAAGTGAGCGCACCAAGGCCGCTTCTTCACGTACCAAACTCTCCTCGCCAAGTGGACACTGACCAAAAAAATCAGCGAACGGTTCGTTATCAAGCTGCCATTTTTTTATATTGGAATATTTTTTAAAATGTTCCACTTCAACTTTAAGCAAAGCCAGTATTTTTGTTTTTATTTCGTCTTCGGTTAGATTTTTATACATCTCTGGGGTATGACATTCTGGCCAGCGTGGCACGCGTCGACCTAACACCGGTACCACTTCAATATTTTTTTGTAAGGCTTTTTCAATCATCCAATCATAAGCTGAGAAATCAAAAACTCCTGGACTTTTTTCCACATCCGGCCAATAGATTGGTAAGCGAACGGTTTTTAAATTTAATTCATCAATCATGGCACCATAAGCAATTACCCAATCAATACCCAACTCTTGAGCTTGCAATTTGGAAAATGTGGCACCCCAAATTATTTTATTATCAGCGCCAAAATTAAAATTGGCTATTATTAAAAAAATAATAAAAACAATAAACACGCCAATAAAAATTTTATAGTGAGTTTTCATTAAATAAATTATTTATTTTTTTCACAAACAATTTCAATATCAACTGGAATGCCTCTAATCTTAAAATAAAGTGCATTAAAATAATATCCTTTTTTAATAATTTTTAAATCGCACTCTTTTACTATTTTTAATAAATCATTTTCTTCAAGAATACTTACGTGGGTTACGTCTTTATCAAACCAAGAAAATATTTTTCCTGCCCAGGTATTTTTTAAGGGCATACTAAACATAAGCTGACCGCCATTTTTAATTTTAGAAGTAATTTTATTTAAAGACTTTTTTACATCATCTGTGTGTTCTAAAACATCAAACGCTGTAACAAAATCAAAAAAATTATCTGGAAATGGTAATTCTTCTTTATTTAAATTGATTACATTAAAAATTCCTGTGGGTGTGTTTTTACGCGCCTGATCTATGGCAAATTCTGAAATATCTATACCGTAAACTTGATTGAAATATGGCTTAATTCTCTTTAACATAAAACCAAACGCACAACCAACGTCAAGTATTTTTCCTGAAAGATTATTTTTTTTAACGTATTTTATAACATCTTTCCAATAATAAGAATTATCCCATAAGTTATAGTTTTTGTAATTTGAAAGTTTTTTTCCAAAAAAATAATCTTTTGTAAATTGGTGGTCCATATGTTTAGGTGGCTACAAAATATAAGCCAATAATAATAATTAGAATGCCAATAATTTTTTGAATTAAAATTTCTTTAGTTAACTCTTCTTTTAAAATTTTGGGTAAAAACACAGTTAAAAGCATGGCAAAAATAAATACAAAAACATATTGAATACCCTGCATGGCTTGAACTAAAGTGACTGAACCTAAAAAAATAGCATACTGTTGTAAAATTGCTGAGCTACCACCGCAGATCTGTCCCAAAAGAAATAAACCACCTGTTTTTTTAGCACCAGATTTGTCTTTTTTATTGTGCACTAAACTGTCCTTTATAGCTTTGAAATTAGCAGGCACAAAAAGTAATAAAATAACTGCCACCAGTGACCCTGCTCTGGTCCAAACGAAACCTGTTAAAAATTTTGTATTAGCGTAAACATATTTTGTTAGAACGTTTGAAACACCAAAAAGAATAGCTGCGGGTAAAACTAACCAAATTGTTTTTCTGATTTGCGGCAGACTAAAATTCAGTAAACCAAATTTTTTCTTAAGCCAAGACCAAGCACCATGTTTTTTAAAATCTAAAGCAATAATTAAAGAACCAACAATTAAAAAAAAGAGACCAGTGTATTGATTATAGTTTAATTTTTCTTCCAAAATATACCAAGCAAAAATGAAAACAAAAATCGGAGTTAACCCACCCACCATTGGGTTGACGCGACTGGCTTCATCCTTTTTTAAAGCGGCAAACATCAGGAGTAACGCCCACACAAAAGTGGCGCCAGCTAAAAGAGAAACCCAAATGGTTAGTGTGTCTGGAATTTTTAAACCAAAAGGAATCACAAAAAGCATGAGGACACAACCCAAAGCCGCAATATAAAAAACATAGACAAATGGATTATCAATTTTGTCTTTTTTTAACAAAGCTTTATCAGTAACCATGGCGATGGCATTTAAAAAATAAGCCACCAAAGCAACTATTAACCAAGTCATAAATAAAAAATAAAAGTAAAAACTTATTCAAAAAGTTCTCTCATCTCGCCCAATACAGCATTATTTTTGGCGATTTTTGCATACAACTCACCACTGGGCTTGATGGTTCTCTTAAAGGTTTTTAAATCAACATCCACTAATCCAAATTTTGGTTCAAAGCCCTTTTCCCATTCAAAATTATCTAAAAGTGACCAATGAAAATAACCCCTGACATCCACACCAGCTTTGAGAGCGTGATAAATTTCAGTTAAGTGATCAACAATAAATTTTTCACGCTTGCAATCGTCTTGGGCAGCGACACCGTTTTCGGTTATATAAATTGGAAGATTGAAATCTGACAAATCCATCAGAACATCAAAAATACCATGCGGATAAATCACCCAACCTACATCAGATTTGTCACGCTCACCTTCTGTGATGCCTTCTGTTTCTGGCAACCAACCATCATCTTTTTGTTTCAAACGGACACGAAAATAATAATTAATGCCTAAAAAATCATGTTTATTTTTTGTCAAATCATAAAAAGAGTGATTAACAAAACGATCAGCCAAATGTACATAAAGCAGTTCCAAAAAACGATGCTTACGATAAGAAGCAAACGACATAACATTCATAGCAAAACCCACCTGTGGATTTTTTAATTTTTTATGTAAAAATTTATACACCATCCGGTGTGCCAATGCCATATTTAAATAAGCCCACAGTGCTTTTTTTGTGTTTTTTTCTTGCGGTGGCCAAATAGCTTTGTGATAACACATGTCAACATAAACCTCTGGTTCGTTTATAGTAATCCAGAGATCAACCAAACCGCCAATATTTTCAGCCACAAAACTAACATAGCGTTTAAAATACCAGGCACTTTTTACATTTGTCCAACCACCCTTATTTGCAAACCATTCCGGATTGGTAAAATGGTGAAGAGTAAGTATTATTTTGATGCCTCTTTTTTTTAAATCAGCCATAACTGCTAAATAGTGCTGCATGGCTGCATGATTAAAATGACCACAATCCGGTTCAATACGAGACCATTCAATTGAAAAACGATAAGCGTTGTTATTTATTTTTTCAATGATCTCATGATCATCCAAATAATGTTGATAACTACCACAGGCCTGACCAGATTTATGTTTCATAGCACCAGTTTCTTCCCAATGCCACCAATCAGAATTTATATTAGCGCCTTCAATTTGATGAGCAGCAGTCGCGGTACCCCACAAAAATCCTTTAGGAAATTTTAAGGTTTTATTTTTTGGTTCTTGTTTTGATTTTGACATAAAAAAATGACTGTTATTGACTTTATTATAACATATCAACTCAAAAAATCGCAATTCTTTTTATTATAAAATAAATACAAAAAATTATTTTGGCCGCGTAAAATACCAGCTCAAAGCATCTTTGACGACGGGTAGAGCCGTAAGACTACCCTCAACACCATTTTCAATTAAAACTGTGATAACTATTTCTGGTTTTTCAAAAGGCGCAAAAACAGTAAACCACGCGTGTGGTTGTTGATTATCCCCAGCTTGAGCGGTGCCGGTCTTGGCGGCTGAAGTTACGGGTAAATCTTGTAATGAACTGGCTGAGCCAGATAAAACCGCTTGACGCATACCTTGGCGCACAAGCTCAACATTAAAATTGTCAACAATATTTTTTGCTAAAATTTTTGGTTCTATATAGGTGGTAATATTTTTATCATCAATCAAGCCTTTTAATAAATGGGGTTGATACAGCGTGCCACCATTGGCAAAATAACTGGTCAATGACAAAATCTGTAGAGGAGTCACTGTTAAATCACCTTGGCCAATAGAAAGATGATAGGTATCACCAATATACCAGTTTTCTCCGGTATTTTTCTTTTTCCATTCTTGACTGGGCAAAAAACCATCGGCCTCACCCGGTAAATCAATACCCAAGACGTGATTAAAATAAAACTTATTGGCATAGCTGACTATTCTTTCCAATCCTAAACCAGAAAATTCATCACCAAATCCACCACCAACATAATAAAAAAAAGTATTCACTGATTCAGCAATGGCTTTGGTGATATTTGTTAGACCATGACCGCCAGCTTTCCAATCTGGAAAAAACCACTGTCCAATACTAATGCCACCTGTAGAATTTATCTTTGTGTCTTCGGTAATAATTTTTTCTTGTAAACCAGCCGCAGCCATGACTAATTTAAAAATTGAACCCGCTGGATACTCACCTTGTACTGCGCGATTAAAAAGCGGCTGTTTTTTATCTTCTAATAAATTTTCAATTTCTGCCTGGTAGAGTAGTGTGTTATTAAAATAGTTATTATTATATATAGGACAGGACACTAAAGCTAATATTTCACCATTCTGCGGATTAACGGCCAAGGCAGCAGCCTTAGCACCATATAGATTGGCTGCTGTGCACAGTTTATCAGTCAAAAAAGCATTAAAATCCGCATCAATACCTAAAATTAAACTATTGCCTTTGACTAATTTTTTATTGCTAATATTTTTTTTGATTTCACCACGCGCATCAACTTCAACTTCTTTTTTTCCAACCACACCCCGTAATTTTTCTTCATAAACCTTTTCTAAACCACTTTTACCAATCCAGTCAATTAAAAGATAATCTTTATTTTGCATACTCTGCCAAGATTTTTCATCCATTTTACCCATATAACCCAAAATATGTGCTAAACCAAAACGTACATCAATATAATTACGTTTATTAATATAATTCAAACGTAAGGCCGGAAAATTTTCTATCTGCATCATCAGTTTTAGGGCTTGTTCATAAGTGATTTGATCAATAATTTCTACTGGCTCAATGGATTGAGAATCAGTTTTTTTTATCTTTTCTCGCAATTCATCAGCAGAAAAAAATATTTTTTCTTGTTGCAAAAAAAACACAATTTGATCAATTTCTACCGCATTATTAACCAAGTCAAAAGGCACAAAAGATAAAATAAAATCAGGTGAATTATTAACTAGAGATTTTAAATTGCGATCAAAAATTATACCTCGCGGTGGCACTTGTTTTTCAATTCTTATTCTATTACCTTCAGCCACATTATACCAATAATTACCTTTCAAAATTTGCAAATAAAAAGCTCTATATATAAAAATTAATAAAAACAAAATAATAAAAATAAAAAAAATAACCACCCTGGTCTTGTTAATGGTTACCTTAAGTGCTTCTTGTTTTGAATCAAAATCAAAAGATTCACCACTGATTTGCTGATTATAAAAATCAAGTTTACTATTTTTTATTTTTTGTGATTTTTCTTCAATGACAAAAAGATTGGCCATACGGAGTTTTAAAACCTGATCACCTGCCCTGGATCAATTTTTTGAGATTCCTTTTTAGTTCCAATCTTATTAAAGGGTACTACTTGATTTATATCTTTTAAAGCATCCAAGCCGACGGTTGATTGACTTATTTCCTCTGGTTTATATTTTAGATTGTCTAAAAAATTTATTTTTGCCTTTTTAATTTTGGCTGTCAAAACTTGATCGGGTGATGGGGGTACCGTAACTGTAGCAGATGCTAAACTTTTTTCCAAGACTTTTGTATTTTGAGGGCTTAAAATAGCCCCTTCTGACACTGCTAAAGTTGGTTCTAAACCCGCCTTTTGTTGTTTAACAATATCCGAAAGATGACCGTTTTTTGATTTTAATTTATGTGGATCAATACTGCCTTTTTTAAACTCTTTCAAACAATCACGACAAAAAATTGATTTACTTAAATCTGGTAGAAAGTTAATACGAGTTGGTTGACCACAATTATCACAAAAAGCATCCAGATGTTTTTTATCGTCTGTTTGCACTTGCCCAGGTTTTGTTTCAACTACCTTTATCTTGGTGCTTAAATTGTTGGTTTTAGTTTGAGTCTCTTTGTAAACCATTTTTTCTTCATCCACATATTCAGATTTGGCAGTCTCTTTAAACATTTCTTCAACACCAGACCAACGCATAATTTTTTCTTCAACTTCTTCTTTGGTATTAGAATAACGTTCACGTGAAATGCGCACAATTAAGAAGCGATTTTTATTCTCACGACCAGTGGAAAGTGGCGGCAGGGTTTTGGCACTAAATGGTGCCGAAGCCATACCGTCAATCATCAGTTTTAAAAATATTTCATGTTTACCAATGTTAACAAGATCTTCTTCCAAAAAAGTCGGTTCAAATTCTTTAATTAACTCTTTAGCATCACCACCACCAACACGAAAACAAATTATGGTGCCCACATTGCCAAAAACAGCATCTTTAACACGGGTGGAATCAGGCGAAACAAGTTGGGCAATATATTGATGCGCTACAGTTAAATTTAAACGATATTTTCTGGCTTCAGATAAAATATCAGCAAAAGATTCGGTGGCAAAATTCTGAAACTCATCCACATATAGATAAAAATCAAGACGCTCGTTTTCCGGTATATCAACACGCGACATGGCTGCCAACCAAATTTTGGTAATCATCATGGCTCCCAACAAAGAAGAATTGTCTTCACCAATTTTACCTTTAGCCAAATCAAGCAGTAAAATTTTTCCCTCATCAATTATTTTTCTGGGTTCAATGGTAGATTTTGTTTGACCCACAATATTACGAATAACCGCCGAAGATAAAAACTGTCCAACTTTGTTTTGAATTGGCGCAATGGCTTCCTGACGAAATCGATCTTGATAATTGGCATATTCATTGACCCAAAAAGATTTAACCACCGGATCTTTAATATTATCGACAATTTTACGACGAAAATCTTTATCTGTGAGTATGCGCATAATGCCCAATAATGTATTACCCGGTGAATCCAAAAGAGCCAAAATACAATTATTCAAAATATATTCCATGCGCGCCGACCATAAATTGGCCCATATTTTTTTAAAAACACTCATTAAACCAGAAGCCACTAAATGCTTATGTTCGGGATTAATATTTTCCAAAATATTAAAAGCTATTGGGTATGCGGTGTCAGATGGATTAAAGTAAATCACATCATTAACCCGGTGAGACGGAATATAATCCAAAACTGAATTTAGGACATCGCCATGTGGATCTACCAAACACATACCATGACCGCGTTCAATATCTTGCAGAGCCATATTGGCTTCCAAAGTGGTTTTACCGCTACCGGTTTTACCAAGAATATAAACATGCCTCCGACGATCCTCGGTTTTAATGCCAAACTTTAGCATTTGATTGCGAAAATTTGTAGCAGCAAAATATGTTATTTCACGATCGTGATCGTGGTCGTAAACAGTCATACAAAAAAATTAAATTGGTAAATTTGATGGCGGAGCCATAGTCGATCCAGAATCTTTTGTAATACTATCTGTAGACTGAGGTTCTTTTTTACTCAAAATTTCCGGTTCAAAAAAATCATCAAAGGGAATGTTCATGGGTGCCTGAACTTTTTTACTCAAAGAGGTGTGCACCATCTTGGTGGGTACTTCAATACTAGGAAAGTGATAGACCGAGGCCAATTCTTCCACATTTAAAAGATAACCGTCTTCTTTGACTCCAGCATCCAACGCGCGTGATTTGTAATGTTTTAAGATTCTTTTTTGTTTATATAACATGCGTGGTTTAATAAAAAAATATTCGGCCTTAGTGGCTGTCTTACCAGCTGGCTTAAAACCATTAGCTCCAGCATATTGTCGCAAAGCACCAAAAAATGGCGACAAACCACGTGGCTTAAAAAACGCATCTTTTTTGCCAATATAAATCATGCGCATTTTGGTTTTAAAACCAGTCTTAGAAGCTTTCATCTCGATAGCCGCCACAGTTTCCAACTCCCCCTTTGACATATACAGAACTTTGGAGGGTAATTTTTGTTCCTTTTTTTGTTCAGTGCTTTGCAGTGGTAATAAAAAATTAGTGGTATTATAAAGTCGACTAAAAATACCATCTAAAATAGTTTGGGTTTCTTCTTTGGTTTCGGCGCCAATTAATTTTTTAACTAATTTTTCAGCTCCAACTTTCCAGACATCATCACCAACGGGTTTAATTATGATTTGATACCACAACTGTTCGCCACGACCTAACTTGCTCATCATCTCTAGTAGAGCCGACATAGGATCAACTATTTTTTTAGCAATAGAATGTTCAAAAAAAGGATACGTTCGAATGGGATAATATTCTAAATTGGTCAATTGTAGTTGTGTACCCCACAAATCATAACCCTTCTCCACAAAATTATCTGGCGTAATATCTTTGGTATAATCTTCAATCTCGGCTATTTCAGCATCAGGATATTGAGCATAAATTGCTGACTCAATTAAATCACGCCATGGTTTGGGTGTACGAATAATATATTGTATATAACCATCAATAGAAACCAATTCCAAACTAAAACTTGGCATGAATTTGCCCTGCCATAACTTAGCCCAGAGTGTGTAATCGGTTATCGAGCCCCAGATTTGATTAAAAATTTGTTCAACTGCCTTGGGTGATTGTTCATTATTTCTCGGCACATCAACAGCTAAAAAAATCCATTTAATGGTCTTGGCATACAAGCCTTGGCGCCAATCCATCCACAGAACCGGACTAAGAAATAAAAATGTGATAATAAAAAGTATCCAACCACCGTGGATAAAGAAAAACCAAATAAGATAAAAAGGGTTATGGGCACCCAAAGTAGATAAACTAACTATATCTAAATTTAATAAATCCAAAATAAACTCCATACAAAACAAAGAATGAATAAATTAGACAAAAAATGTAAACAATTCCAATATATATTATAGCATAAAATATGCAAAACAAAAACACCTACCCTATTAATTATCAAGGTAGGTTTTTTTATAAAATTATATTTTTAATTTATATCCACCAGTAATTGTTTTTTCAAAGCGACCATCTTTATTAAGTGCTAACAAAACAGTGTTAGCTTTTACATCTCTTTGTTTTAAAATTTCAGCAATAATTTCTTCTTTATTTAAAGGCTGTTCAGCACCCTTAATAATTTTTTCAATTAAATCAGCCACTACGCCACTTTTATAACCCCAATCCTTTAAAGCATAGACACCACGACCAATTAAAACAAAACGTTCATCAGCAATCAGGTCGTTGTGAATGGTGGCCGAATGTGCCATTTTTTTATCAAACTTGGCGGCGTTAATTTTATCGGCAATATCACGAAAGTGCATTGGTTGTTTATACCAATCCAAAATTGAATAAATTTTATCATTAATCCTGCGGGGGGTGACTGTGCGCCAGTCTGCTTTACCCCACTGTTTAAAGGGGGTTTTACCAAATTCATGCGATAAATCCAAATAAGAAGTTAGAACCTTTCTTAAATCATTGCTATTTTTGCTTAAAAAAGGCAAAAATTTATCCTGATTATTTATATAAAAATCTGTTTTTTGAAAATTTTCCAACAACTCATCTTCTTGCACTAAATTATTTTTAGTTTCAATTAAAATTTTAATTTGATCTAAAACTTCAGCTGCCAAATTCAAATACTGTTCATTTAAATGCCAACCCTCGCCAAACTGATTATTTTTAACGTCTTGCACTTCATCAATAAAATTATCAATTAAAAATTGTAAAAACTTTTTATTATCTTCAATTTCATAGTTAATAAGAACGGTTTGCAAAATTCTTTCTTTAGTGGAAAGGCCGCCATGTTCATTCAAAGCCCGCTCAACTGCGTTTTTAGCTGGTGCCATAATGCCATCAAAATTTTTATGAGCCTTGATGTCATCTTTGGCGTTTTTCTCTAATTGACGCACTCGTTCACGAGTTAAATTCATTTTACGTCCAATTTCTTCCAAAGTATGTTCTTTATTGTCATACAAACCAGAGCGTAAACGTAAAATTTCGGCTTCACGCGCCTTTATTAGAGCCAATAAAGAATTTACAATCTCTGTCCAAGAGATAGCGGTTTTTTCTTTAAAATCGGCCGAAGATATGACTTTATCTAAAATGTCGCTCATATTTTTATTTATTTTAGCTAATGTTAGTTAAAACTTAAGATTATGAAATTAGTATAACAGATTTATTTTAGTATGTCAAATAAAGAAAGAGACAGGCATTAAGCCTGTCAGTCTACTTTGTTATTTTACACAAAGTCCGTTAAAAAGAGTTATTTTGACTAATTTTTACGACTTCCCAATCGTTGCCAAACAATCAACAGTGTTGAAGCGACAAAAATTGACGAATAGGTACCAATAACCACACCGATCATTAAGGCTAAAACAAAATTTTGTGTTGACACGCCACCCAATACATAAAGGGCTAAAAGTACTAAAAAAACAGTTAAAGAGGTGTTAATGGAACGGTGTATGGTTTCATTAATAGCTTTATTTAAGGTTTCGTCAAAAGTTTTTTGTGGACTGTAAATTAAATTTTCACGCGTACGATCATATACAACAATAGTATCATGCACAGAAAAGCCAAGGATGGTGAGCAGGGCGGAAACAAACAACAAATCAACTTCATAGCCAAAAAAATGTCCAAAAATAGCAAAAGCTCCTGTCACAATTATTAAATCGTGCATTAGAGCGATCACCGCACCAACACCATATTTCCAAGAAACCACCGGACGTGATACTTTACGAAAAGACCAAGCGATATATAAAATTATGGCTGCCATGGCCAATGCCAAAGCCCAAATGGCTTTATTTTTTAGTTCAACCCCAATCATCGGCCCAACTGATTCAAATCTTACTTCTTCCCAAACTTGAGTAGCATCTGTTGAATCGGCTGGATATAATTTATCCATAGTTGCTAATATGCTTTGATGTTGAGCTTCTGTTAAATGACGAGAACGTGCAATAAAACCACTGGCAGTGGGTTGTACGCGCACCTCGCCAATATCTAACACAGCAGCTTGAATTTGAGTGGCCATTTCTTGGGCATTAACTTGACTTTGATTGTTGAGCTTAATTTCCAAAAAAGAACCGCCCGTAAAATCAATGCCCGGTTTTAAACCCCAAAAATATAAGCTAAAAAGGCCAGCTACTACAAGAATTCCAGAAAAAATGAAAAAATAATTGCGATTTTTGACGATGTGTAAATTCATAATAAAACAATTTTAAATTTATTTTTTTCCTTAACGCAAAAAATTAACCAAAAAGCCATTTTTTATCTTTGAAAGATTTGATCAAGAAAAGCTTCAAAAAAGTTCTGGTGACAGTAATGGCAGAAAATAAAGAAATAAAAATACCCAATGCCAAGGTTAATGCAAAACCTTTGACCATTGAAGTACCTATCCAATATAAAATAACACAGGTGATAAGAGATGAAATGTTTGAATCACGAATAGACGTCCAAGCTCTTTTAAAACCCTCGTCAACTGCTGAAGAAACTTCACGGCCAGCTTTTAGTTCTTCTTTTAGACGTTCAAAAATTAATACATTAGCATCCACAGCCATACCAATCGACAGAATAAAACCAGCAATGCCAGCCAAAGTTAGGGTTATAGACAATGTTTTATAAAGCATTAAGTTAATCAAAGCATAAATAATTAAAGCAATTACTGAAATTAAACCAGGTAGACGATAAAAAAATAACATAAACAAAGCCACAGCAACTAAACCAATAATGCCAGCAAATAAACTCTTATTTAAAGATTCTTGTCCCAGTGAAGCACCAACAGTCTCTTGTGAAATTAAAGTAATTGGAACTGGTAAAGCTCCGGCATTTAAACGTTCCACCAATTGTTTGGCTTCTTTTATGTTAAAACGACCACTAATAACTGCTTTGCCTTCTTTTATGGGTTCATCAACTCTGGGCACAGAAATAGGTTGACCATCCAAAAAAATGGCCACGGGTTTACCAACATTTTGTTCAGTAATTTCGGCAAATAATGTTTTGCCTTCGTCATTAAATTCTAAACCAACTTGCGGTTGGCCAGATTGTGGATCAAATTGCACCTGAGCGCGTGTTAAGTTTTTACCAGATAGCTGAGTATTGAGCCATTGGTTAGCGTCAGAAACAATATCAGCTTCGTTTTGTGTTTTAAATAAAATATGTTGTGCATGGACTTCTAAGTCTACACCCTCACCACGCACCGCAATTTTTTTAATTATATGATAACCAAAACTGGTTTTAACTAAAATTTGTGAAGTTTGACCAGGTTGCAAAATATCAAAAATCTCGTCTTCAAACTCTTTGACAAACATACCTCTTTTGGCCCAACCCAAATCTCCACCCTGGTCTTTAGAACCTGGGTCTTCGGAATATTGTTTGGCCAAACTTTCAAAGTCGGAATTTTTTACCAAAGTCTCTTTTAAAACTTTTTCAGCTTTGGCTTTCTGTTCGTTGTTATATTTTTCTAATTCTGCTTTTTGAGCATCTGTTAATTCAGAACTATAATTAGGATTTTGAGTTTTAAATTCCAAAAGAGGTGTTTCACCAATCATTTGAATGGCTTGATCAACGTCTTTGACACCAGCCAATTCTACGATAACACGATAATCGTTACCCACCATATTAGTTTGGACAACTGGTTCGGATACACCAAAAGCATTCACTCGCCTTTCAATAACATCACGTACACCGGCCACAGCCGAAGCTTGATCGCGTCCTTCAACTTGACTGGTGTCGGCTTGATAGACCAAGTGCGCGCCACCCTGCAAATCAAGGCCTAGACGAAATTTAAATTTATTCCAAAAATTTTCCAGAGGTGTACCAGTAGGAACTTTTGGATAAACGATCAGAGCACAAAAAATGGCTAAAATAATAATGCCAGCCAATTTATAGCGGTTCTGTGATTTGGTTGATAAACTCATAAAAATGCTTTTAAATTAATTTAAACTTATTTTATCGCCATAAAGGTTACGTGTCAAGACGTTTTTTAAAAGTTATGTGCGGCTCGCTACCATAAAATGGCAATAGCTGTTTAAACTTTTTGATTTTTTTTAACTTATTAACACCCATACTTATTAGCTGCCCATCTTGTAATCCCATGATAAAAATATTTCCTTTTGGTTTTACACCGCAGATGGGGACTTGCAAAGACCAAGCCAAGGCGTTGGCAGTAGCAATACCAATTCTTAAAGCTGTAAAGCCGCCCGGACCCAAAACCGCAACAATACCTTTTAGGTTTTGACGCCAACTTTTATCTTGCTTTAAAAATATTTTTTCCAGATTGAGTAATAATTTTTCCGCTTGCTGATGTTCGGCTTTTATTTTTTTTAGACATAAAATTTGACCTTGATTATTAATCAAACCCAAAGTCATAAATTTATAATCCGCGGTGTTCAAATAAAGATACATATAATTTAAAAAAATAAAAATTATAAATTTGAAATTATCTTATACTCCCCTACTTTTAAATTTCCCAGCTGCCACTGTCCAATTCTAATTCTGGTTAAAGTTAGAATATTATAACCCAGAGCATAACACATACGTCTAATTTGTCGCTTCCAACCTTGGTGTAAAATTATACTAAAAGAATCTTTGGTGACCTGACGCACCTCATCGGCTTTGGCTAAACCTTCAGTCAAGTGGACGCCCTTTTTTAGACCACTTAAAAATGCTGGCTCAATTTTTTTGTTAACCTTAACTAAATATTCTTTTTCATGTTCAAATTTTGGATGAGTTAATTGGTTGGTCAACTGCCCATCGTTGGTTAAAACCAGAAGTCCAGAAGAATCCTTATCCAAACGTCCCACGGTCCACACACGGGGGTTTTTGGGCACCAAATCAACTGCCAGTTGAGTATTTTTGCTGTGACCTTTTAGAGAACACTCATAACCCACGGGTTTATTTAAAAGATAATAAACAAAATTATCTTTTTTTTCAGTTGTTAATTTTTTGCCACCAACCACAATGCTGTCTTTTTCTTCGTCAGCTTTGTCACCCAACTTAACAACCTGTCCATTAACAGAAACAACTCCAGCTAAAATTAGCTCCTCAGCCTTACGACGGGAAGCTATACCATGACGTGATAAAATTTTTTGTAACCTTTCCAACATAGTTTTTCTACTCTTTACTCAAGCTATCAAGCACCACAATTTTTTTGCCTTCCAAAACTTCAAACAAAAATTTATCAGTTATTTTATTGCGATAATTAAATTCTTGGGTTGAAAAACAGGTATAACGTAATTCCTGTCCAAATTCTTTGGAAATTTGATTAACCAAACGCGCTAACTTTTTTTTATCAATCTGTCCTACAATTAAAAAATCAGTCGGGGCATATGGATCGTTCACAAAAAAACCGCTCAATGCTAAAAATTTTACATGACCCATTTTATCAATCTTGGTTGCCAATGTTTTTTCCACCAAAAGTCTGGCTTTGAGTAAAATTTCTTGTAAAGCCCGCAATAAAGGAAAATTATTATTGACGCGATAAAATTTCTTATTTTCTTCTTTTTTATCAAATGTAATTTCTTCAACTACTTCCAGTAAACCCAGTTCTGATAAATTATCTAATTCTCGACGAACTGAATTTATTTTTTCACCAGTCAAGCGCGTAATTTCACGCACAAAAAACTTACTATTTTGGTCAGTCAAAAAAAGTTTAAGAAGTTTTATTCTAGTACGGGAACCAAAAAGCTTTTCTAACATAAAAAATATTTTATTATTCAACTTCATTATCAACTGCAGCCTTACCTAGAGCACCTATTTTAGACCGTCGGATAATCTCCTTCTCGACTTCATCTTTGGGACGACCATATTTTAGACGAGAATACTCACTCACGGCAGTCACAATTTTTTCATCACCAAAAGTCCAAGGCATGGATTCCATGTTAAAGGGACGACTGGCTGTACCATCAATTAAGAGTCTAACATAAGCATTGCGTTTTTCAATATTAATTAAATCTTGTTGATTAAAGACGGGCGCAAACTGTTTGGCGATTATCTCGGCATCTTCTACGCCAATACGGAAAATAATCATACTACCCACATTGCCAAAGACAGCATCGCGAATGGAAGTATCCTGACCTTTGACTAGTTGCGTAATATATTGATGAGCCATAATCAATGCTAAACGATATTTTCTGGCTTCAGCTAAAATGATAGCCATAGAATCAGTGGTATAATTTTGAAACTCATCAATATATAACATAAAATCTTTTCTTTTTTCTTCTGGCAAATCCGCCCTGGCCATGGCCGCCATCTGTAGCTTCGAGACAATAATTAAACCCAAAAGGCTACTATTGGTCTCGCCAATTTTACCTTTGGATAGATTGACTAACAAAATTTTACCCTCATCCATAACTTGGCGAAAATTAAACCCTGAAATTGACTGACCAATAATATTGCGCATCATTTCATTTTCTACAAAACGACCTGTTTTAGAAATGACATATGAAAGCATATCTGAAGCCATAGAGCCACGTTGCGAGGCTACATATTCTCTTTCCCAAAAATCTTTTACCAAAATATCGCGCACATAATGTAATTTTTTCTTACGATAATCTTCATCAGTAAAAATTCGTCCTAACTCCACCAAGGTTCCAGGATCATCCTGATCAGCCATTAAAGCCAGCAAAGCATTACGCATATAATGTTCAAACATTGGCCCGGCCATGGCAGGATCTGGTAAAAGTTTGTAAAAAATACTAATCATTTCTGAAGTGGCAAAATCCATTTCTTGTTGTGTCTTGGCTTCCAACATATTTAAACCAATTGGTCGGTCCGTATCAGCAGGATCAAAATAGATAACATCTTCAAGCCTTTCTTTTGGAATACAGGGCATAATACGATCAATAGCCGTGCCGTGTGGATCAATAAAACAAACACCTCGACCGGCCCCAATGTCTTGTTTGGCCATTTCTTCCATTAAAACTGATTTGCCAGCACCAGTCATACCGATAATATATGTATGCCGCATGCGATCTTCTTGTTTCATACGAATCAGTGTTTCTCCGCCACGAAAAATATTTTTACCAAGCACAACACCTTCAGTCGGAATATTAACCGGCGCTGCGGCCTTACGTGCACCTAACCAATGTATGTTTGGTGTTTCACAGGAAGGTAGTGGAAAATGAAAAATCGAAGCCAACTCTTCTGTATTTAAGACAAAGCTATTCTTATCATTAAAAATTCTATGTATAAAAGCGGAAATATTTTTATCATCACCACTATTTTTGGCTACCTTAAAAGCATTACCAAATTCATAAACATTATATTGAGCAAAAGAATTTAATATATTAGCCAAATAAGCATCAGCAAGCGGTAAATTCTGAGCAGCCACAACCACTCGAATATTAACATCCAAACCAGCTTTGGAACTTTTTTCTTGAATTTTTTTGACCAATTCTTCTTCTTTGGCCGACAGACGATAACTACCCGGTGTTAAACCATCTCTTTTGTCTTGATCGTTTTTTTTGTCACTTTCTTGGCTTAGCAGTGCATTATAACCCTTACTTAAAGTATTTAATAAATCTTTATTATTAGCTTTTAAAGCATCCTTCAAAGATTTACCCTGCTGCATGGCTGCGGCAATTTTTAAGCCTGCAGTACGCCATTTTTTGTGAGCCGAGCGCACAACAAATTGGATGGCAGCGCTATCATCAGATCCAAGTTTACTTAAAATGTTGGTTAATGAGTTTAACGGGTCAGCATCAAATTCTTTATAAGTTTTAATTTGAAACATGTTTTGTTTCTCAAGTTTGACACTAGCACAAACAACGCTCGCGGTGGGTGAAAAAATATTATAATCCGGAACCTCTTCAACTTGAGCATAAGAATATTGCGCTTGTAGCTGTTGCTCAAGATAGGTTTGCAAATATTTTGGTACTGCAATATAAAAATAAATCATCTTTTGATGCGCGACAATCTCCAAAGACAAATGATCGTGCCGACCATACAACCAGGCCTTGAATCCCTTTTCTGCTTTCAAGCCACCAATTTGTGCCCATAAATTTTCCGCCCAGGATATCTGTTCACGAATTTTTTCAATAGAATTTACATTGCCACCTTCTTTATCAGACAGTGCTTCTTTAGGCATTGAAATTAATAAAACCACCTGACGATATTTAGCTGGTAATTTATAATTATGTTTCGCGTAAGCGCGATATATCAAAAGACAAATTACGACTAAAACAATAAAGGCAATTAAAAAAAGTCCAACATAAAAAGATGGGCTATTAAAAAAATTTTGGCCAGCTGTTTCTAGCGGTGAGGTTGGAACATAGGGAGGCATAAAAATTAATCTATTTTTAGTTGCATAATTTTATCTGCTTTGATCTTGGCTTCTTGTTCCAAAAAAAACTTATTAACGCCCGGGATTGTTTTTAGCCACGTTAAAATAAAATTAAAAATTTTTTTAAAAGTAGCTTGTGTTGTAGCCAAAAGATCTATAATTTTACCAGCAGTTTCGTCGCCTTTCCTTTTAAAATTAATTTGTTCAGTCGGACTTAAGGATACATAAAGGTCGGCTAAGTTTTCTTCCAAAATATCTTCTATAGCCACATGTAAAGGATCTTTATTATAACTTACACCAGATTGATTTTGAACATCATTGACGTCAGAAATAGCTGACACTAAAACAGGACTACTTGACGTGGTTGCTTGTGGTTTATTAAGTTCCGGCGTCAAAACCGTAGTCGTTTCTGTGCCAGATAAATTATGTTCAAATTTATCGTCTGGCTTGGTTTCGGTTGGATTGTGTTGAATAAAGGAAGCCATGAGTAAAGTTTATAATGTGACTTTAATATTATACTATTTTTTTGTGGAAAAGACAAAAAAATGATACAATATAATTATCCACATCAAATATTAAAATATGCGAATAGAAAAACATATAAAAATTAATGATTTTGGCACTGGTTTAAAGTGGGTGTGTGTTGATGCACCAGGACAAAAACAAATTGACTGGTTAAAACAAAATTTTGCTTTTAACGAATTAGACCTAACTGATTGTTTACCATCAAGTCAACGACCAAAATTGACAGAGTACGATGATTATATTTTTATGATTTTACAATTTCCCTATTACAGTAGTGCCACGGGGGAAATTGAGGCTTCTGAAGTTGATTTTTTTATTGGACGCAACTTTTTGATCACAGTTCACAATAATCAACTGCCACCCATTAATGAGCTATTTCGCAAATACAACAATAAGAAGAAAAAAGATACGGGCAATCACCTAGGAGAACACCCAGCCGTACTTTTATATGAAATACTAAACGACTTATTGCATTATTGTTTCCCAATACTTAATCATATTAACCAAGACATTGATGCAATTGAAACAAAAATTTTTAATATTGATCATAATAAAATTGATATCATCCGCGAAATTATGCGCATCAAACACAATATTGTTTATTTTCGCAAAGCCATGCAAGCTCATAAAAGTATTATCCAAAAACTAATCAGCCGCTCAGAAAAACTTTTTGCCACTCATAAGTTACAGGTTTATTATAATAATCTAGTTAATCACACCAAAGATATTTGGGATTTTTTAGAAAACTATAAAGATACTATCAATGCTTTACATGAAACCCATGAGTCATTGGTTTCTCAGCACTTAAATCAAATTATCAAAACTTTAACAATTTTCTCTGTCGTTGTTTTTCCCTTAACTCTTTTTGCTTCTGTTTTTGGAATGAACACCGTTAACTCCATGCCATTTATAAACAGCCCGTATGGTTTTTGGTATATTATTGGTATTATGTTCCTGGCTATGTTGGGCATGATATTTTATTTTAAGCATAAAAAGTGGATTTAAAAATTTTTAATTTTATTCTTAATTAACTTTATAATTTATAATAGCTGCACAATTGTGCAGCTATTATTTTATTTTTTATAATTCATCTTTTAACTCTTCTAATAATTTTTTACCTTGACGAGAAATTTTGGTTGGCGTTTTGACAATAACTTCCACCAAGTGATCACCGCGGCGACCATAAGAGTTTAAAATCGGCACACCTTTATCTTTTAAAACAAAAGTTTTACCTGTTTGAGTGCCATCTGGAATTTTTAACAACACCGGACCATCCACGGTTAAAACTTCAATTTTATCACCCAAGGCCGCCTGTACAATATTAATTTCAACTTTAGATGAAATATTATAACCGTCGCGTTGAAAATTTTTATCCTTTTCTATTTTAAAGGAAACATATAAATCACCCGAATGTGCGCCTTTGACACCAACGTGGCCAGCGCCAGAAATTTTAATTTGCTGATCTTCATCAATGCCAGCTGGAATGGAAATTTTTATTTCTTTTTTATTCTTGATCCGCCCATCACCGTGACATTTGGAACAAAACTTTTCCGGTTTTTTGCCAGCTCCCAAACAAGTTGGACAAACAATTGCCGCGGCAAACGAACCAAAAAACGTACGTTGGGTTTGATGAACTTGTCCCGTACCTTTACATTCTGGGCAGGTAATAATTTTACTATCTGGCTCGTTGCCCTGACCATTACACACAGAACAAATTTCTTGTTTTTCTAAAACAATATCTTTTTCTGCTCCAAAAACAGCTTCTTTAAAATCAATATCCATTCTTATTTCAATATCTTCACCCGCTCGACTTCTTGTGCTGGCACGACTCTGTCGACGGCCACCACCAAACAAATCACCAAAAATATCGCCCAAATCAAATTCTTCACCATTAAAAGAAAAACCACCTCCTCCACCTTGGGCGGATTGGCGTGCAAAATCTTGCCAATTGAACCCTTGACCACCACCAAAGCCGCTGGCATTAAAACCACCCTGACCAGAATTAAAAGTCTGGCCAAACTGATCATATTGTTGACGTTTTTCTGTGTTACTTAAAACCTGATAAGCCTCGTTGATTTCCTTAAATTTGGCTTCATTGCCATTGGCTTTATCGGGATGGTGTTCATGCGCCAATTTACGAAAGGCTTTTTTGATTTCATCCTGACCAGCGGTTTTAGAAACACCCAATACTTGATAGTAGTCTTTAGACATAATTATATTTATTCTCCCTTAAAACCTACTTCGTTAGTTTTTTCTGGTGCTACAGCTTCCTCTATTTTTCCAAATTGACCTTCATATTTTTCTAAATTTTCTCTTAAAGCAGCCACCATTCTTTTCATGTGGCCAGGGTTGGTAATAATTTTTCCAGCCACTCTACCAGAAGGCGGCAGAATGTTCAAAAATGTTAAAATAAATTCCTCTTTATTATGAGAAACTTGCATAGCATTGGCATACTCACCACCAGGAAAATTGTCTTGAATTTTGATTTCAGTTTGTGTTGGATTGGACATAAATTTTATTTAATTATTATTGCAAGGGCAGGTTTCAAACCTGCCCCTACTTTTTTGATTACAAATTATTTCTTTACCTCTTCGTACTGCGCCTCTTCGGGTTTTCCGCCGGGGGTGGATTTATCTTCGCTGGTGGTTTGTTCACCCTCAGTGGGCTGACCCTCTGGGGTTTGCCCGGCTTGCGAAGCTTTATACATGGCTTCACCAATTTTTTGCGCGGAAGTGGATAGTTCTTCAGTGGCTTTTTTAATGGCCTCCACATCCTCACCATCTTTAACCTTTTTTAAAGCTTCTAATTTTTCTTCCACATCTTTTTTAATATTAGTATCAATTTTATCAGCATTATCTTTTAAAGTTTTTTCTGTGGTGTAATATAGGGTTTCGGCCATATTTTTAATTTCAATCTGCTCTTTCTTTTTCTTATCTTCTTCGGCGTGTGATTCAGCTTCTTTTTTCATTCTTTCCACTTCGTCTTTTGAAAGTCCGGTTGAAGCTGTAATGGTAATTTTTTGTTCTTTATTTGTGGCTTTATCTTTAGCCTTAACATTTAAAATACCATTGGCATCAATATCAAAACTGACTTCCACTTGTGGAATGCCACGTGGAGCTGGCGGAATACCATCTAAGATAAATCTGCCTAAGTTTTTGTTATCTGCAGCCATAGGACGTTCGCCTTGTAAAATATGAATTTCAACACTGGGTTGGTTATCAGCGGCTGTTGAAAAGACCTGCGATTTTGAAGTTGGGATGGTGGTATTTCTATCAATCAACGGCGTGGCTACACCACCCAAAGTTTCAATACCCAAAGTCAAAGGCGTCACATCTAAAAGCAAAACGTCTTTGACATCGCCCTGCAAAACACCAGCTTGGACAGCCGCACCAGCCGCCACCACTTCATCTGGATTAACGGTCATGTTGGGTTTTTTGCCAAAGAATTTTTCAACAGTTTGCTGGACAAGCGGCATTCTGGTCATACCGCCAACCATAATTATTTCTTCAATATCACTAACTTTTAAACCAGCATCAGCTAAAGCTTTTTTAGTTGGCTCTAAAGTTTTCTCCACCAAATCACCCACCAACTCTTCCAATTTGGCGCGCGACATTTTTAATAATAAATGTTTTGGTCCTTCAGCACCAGAAGTAATAAAGGGTTGATTAATTTCCGTATCTCCTGCCGTTGATAATTCAATCTTGGCTTTTTCAGCCGCTTCTTTAACGCGCTGTAAAGCCATGGGGTCTTTGGAAATATCAATACCTTCCTGTTTTTTAAATTCGTCCAAAATCCAGGCCATAATTCTTTGATCAAAATCATCGCCACCTAAATGAGTATCACCGTTGGTTGATTTAACTTCCACGGTATCGCTAGAGATGTCTAAAATGGAAATATCAAAAGTACCACCACCCAAATCATAGACAGCAATTTGTTGACCTTTTTTCTTATCAAAACCATAAGCCAAAGCTGCAGCAGTTGGTTCGTTAATAATTCTTTTAACTGTCAGGCCAGCAATCTCACCAGCTTCTTTGGTGGCTTGTCTTTGTGCATCATCAAAATAGGCTGGTACGGTAATCACAGCTTCGGTGATTTTTTCACCCAGTTTTTCTTCAGCATCAGCTTTTAGTTTCCCCAAAACCATAGCCGATATTTCTTGCGGTGTATAATCTTTACCACTCATTTCAATTTTTACACCAGCGCCAGCTTGTTTGATTTTAAATGGCATGTTTTTTAAATCTCTTTGCACCTCTTCATCTTCAAAACGACGACCAATTAAGCGTTTAATAGAAAATAGAGTGTTAGTTGGATTAGTCACACCTTGTCTTTTAGCCAAGAGACCCACCAGTCTTTCCCCAGCTTTATTAATCGCTACAATTGAAGGTGTGGTGCGATTGCCTTCTTTGTTTTCTAAAATTTTTGGAGCTCCACCCTCCATAATTGACATACATGAATTAGTGGTCCCCAAATCAATACCTAGAATTTTTGACATAAAATTATTTTTAATTATTTATATTATTAATTATTTATTTACAGTTATTCTTTTCTTCCGCGTCCAAACTCAAGTCTTTCATAAATATTCAAAACATCATTGGCCGTAACCGGCTCACTGTCTTTAAATTTATCAATTTCTTCAACTTTTAAATCAGTCAAAATGGCCGAGCCAACCAAACCAAAGGGCATACTCATCACTCGCGATAAAAGCGAGCTTTGACAGGCCGAGCAAGAAAAACAGACCAAAAAATCTTCTGCATTTTCTTCCACCGCATTGATATTTTCTATTTTATAATTCATACCACAGACTGGACAAATTTTAATTAATTTTAGCGCATATTCAGTTATATTTTTTTTAAGCATAAATAATGTTTATCATCCCGCAGCCACATCAGATAATCAAACTGCGGGATGATAAAATTAAAATATTTTATTTGCAAATTATTTGACTTCCACTTTAACGGTTCTGGGCTTAGCTTTGGCCTCTTTGGGAATAGAAACCTTTAGCACACCATTTTCATACTCGGCTTTGGCCTGTTCACTGTCAACAGCCGCAGGCAAAGCCACCACACGATGAAAAGATCCATAGCGTACTTCTTTGCGATAATAACTTCTTTCATCAACTTCACTTTTTTTCTCGCTTTTACCCTCAATGGTCAAAACATCATTTTCAATCGAGATCGATACATCTTCAGGATTAATGCCAGCCAAAGGACATTCGGCATAGACATTGTCTTGATCTTGCCAAATATCAATAGCTGGTGCGTAGTTAAAAGACATTTTTGAAGTTGGCCAGTCAAACCAACGGTCCATTTCATCAAATGAATCTGGTAAAACCGGCGTCCATTTAATTAATGACATAAATTTATCTTTGGGTTCACCGATCTTCCCACAAATATGCGGGCCTGGACGGTGAACAAATTAATTATTTAAATTCTAAAATATTATTCGACTATCACGCGGGCGGGTTTAAAAACACGACCATTCAATTTATATCCATCGGATAAAACTTCCTTAATTTTGTTATTATCTTTTTCTGTTTTTTCAGTATTGTGCTTATCAACCGCCTCATGTAGTTCTGGATTAAACTCGTCGCCTATTTTGGGTATAATTTCTTCCACAGCATTAAAATTTAAAACTTCTTTAAATTGATTTTTAATATGCAAGATGCCTTTGGTCCAACCATTGTTAGTTAATTCTTCTGGTAGGTGTTGAAAAGAAAGCTTTAAGTTATCATAAACCGGAATTAAACCAATCACCAGATTTAAATTGGCAAATTTAACAAATTCTTCTTTTTCTTTCTGAGTTTCCTTTTTTAAATTATCATAATCAGCGCGAGCTCTTTTCCAACCATTTAAATTTTCTTCGACTTGCAAAGTTAGATCGGCAATAATTTTATCTTCTTTTTCTTTTTCTTCTTTTTTATTATCAGTCATAAAAAATTATATTATATTTCTAGTAAAATTTATTAGTTCAACATTTTTTTGATAATTCATACGCATCGGTCCCATCACACCCAACAAAACATTTTTTATTTTGGTAAAGACGGTTGAACAATCACGGGCAAAAGGATTTTCGTGTCCAATTTTTATTTCCACTGTCGCATCTTTATTATTATAGATTTTCTGCAAGACTTCATCAAGATGATCGACGACAGTTGAAATGTGATAAATTAAATTTAAATCTTTAAATTCATTTTGTGAAAAAATATTAGATAAGCCGGTATAATAAACATTACTGGCGCTAAAACCCACAAAAATAGCCAAGCCTGATTTTTCCGCCAAAATTTTAGCCAATAATTTAATTTTTTCTTCACCTTCTTTAAAAGAAAGCAAAGCAATTATTTTTTCCTGTTCTTTAATATTTAAAACCTGCTTTAAATCAACGTAATTTTCGACAAATTTTTTATAACCCTCAACAGTCGGGATACGACCAGCTGAAGTGTGAGGCTGACAGATTAATCCCATTTCTTCCAGCTCAACCATATCATTTCTGACAGTGGCTGAAGAAAAATCAGTTAAATACTTATCCACAATTAATTTTGACCCCACGGGTTGCGCGGTTTTTAAATATTCTTCAACAATACTTTTTAATAATTCATCTTGCCGCGATAACATATTTTTGGCCAATATTAGCAATAAAGATAACTAAATTTTATAGACTAGGCTTATTTTTTTTATAACCACAAATAGTCAAATTTAGATTATTGTTTTAATTATACAAAAATTAGCACTCTCATGTCAAGAGTGCTAATTAGTAATAATTAATAAATTATAAAAATTAAGCTTCTGGCCAGTCCTCAATAATAAGACTTTGTTTATTTTTAAATGGTAATTCTTGATAAATCACCTCTGTTATAAACGGCATAAAAGGATGCAAAAGTTTTAAGCTGTTTAATAAAACACAATAAAGCACTTGGCGCGCAATTTCTTTATTCTCCCCTTCTTCACCATTCAAACGAGATTTAACTGACTCTAAATAAACATCGCACAAATCATGCCAGAAAAATTGATAAATATCCTGAGCTGCCTCATGAAACATAAAATTGTCTAGATTAGTGGTGGTTTGTTTGATGGTAGCTGTTAATTTTTCTAAAATATTTTTATCATCATCTGCGACCATCTCCCCCTTGACAAGAGGGAGCCCCTGAAGCGTCAGCTTCGGGGAGAGGGTAAAGTTTTCTCCCAAATTATTTAAAACAAACTTGCTGGCATTCCAAATTTTATTGGCAAATCTTTTGAAACCCACAACTTTTTCTTCATAAAATTTTGAATCATTGCCCGGTGTAACACTAAAAATCAAAGACATTCTCAAAGCATCGGTACCGTGTTTATCACATATTTCCCTAGGATCAATGCCATTGCCAAGAGATTTTGAAAATTTTCTTCCTTGAATATCGCGCAACATTCCATGAATATAGGCATCTTTAAAAGGAATATCATCTAAAGCGTAAGTGGACATCAACACCATTCTTGCCAGCCACAATAAAACTATCTCATAGCCCATCTGCATCCAGGTTGTTGGGTGAAATTTTTCTAAATCTTTTGTTTTATCCGGCCAGCCTAAAATAGAAAATGTCCAAGCTCCTGATGAAAACCAAGTATCTAAAGTATCCTCATCTTGTCTTATTTTTTTAGATGAGCATTTAGGACAAAGTTCCAAAATCTTATCGCTATAAAAAACTTTTTGACAATCATCACAATACCAAATAGGAATTCTGTGGCCAAACCAAATTTGTCTTGAAATGCACCAATCGTGCAAATTATCAATTCTTTGTAAATAAATTTTTTCAAATCTTTCTGGATAGATCTTTATAATTTTATTCTTATCATTATTATGGCCAACTGTCACTGCCTCGCGCATTAAATCTTTGAGGCTTTTTCCTCGTCCAGAAACTTCTTTGCCCACATTAACAAACCATTGCTCCATTGGCAAAGCCTCTATGACATCGCCAAATCTATCTGATGTGCCCACGTTTTGGGTTATTTCTTCTTCTTTTATAAATAAATTATTTGTCTTAAGCCAATTTAAAAATTTTTCTCTGGCTTCTAAAACTTTCAAACCAGCATAATTCTTGCCGGCATTTTCTGTTAGCCGACCAAATTTATCAATGATTGGAATTAATTTCAAATTATGTTTTTCTTTAAGTTCGTAATCAACTAAACTGTGCGCCGGCGTGACGCCAACAGCGCCTGTGCCAAACTCTGGATCAACCATTTCATCAGCGATAATTTTTATCTCTAACAAGTCCTTAGCTCCAACATCAATCTTAAAGATCTGTCCAATATATTTTTTATATCTCTCATCATTGGGATTAACAGCCACTGCCGTATCACCAAGTTTTGTTTCTGGACGAGTAGTCGCGATTGTAATTGGAAAATCAGCGCTATACTTAAAATAGTAAAGAAAACCTTTCTGTTCGACATGGACCAATTCATCATCACTACAAGTAGATTGACCCTTTATTGACCAATTAACCACTCTATAACCGCGATAAATTAAACCATCTTCATACATTCGACGAAACATTTCATTAACCGCTCTTTCTCTTTTTTCATCAAAAGTATAGGCCAGCCGCGACCAATCACAAGAAGTGCCCATTTTTTTAATCTGATTTAAAATTGTTGTCTGAGAATTTTTTGCATATTCTTTAATAATCTCTAAAAGTTTTTCTCTGCCTAATTCTTGACGTGGATTTTTGTATTGACCAGATTTTATTAATTCTTTTTCCACTTTGGCTTGCGTGGCAATGGCCGCATGATCAGTGCCTGGGATAATCACTGCCCTTTTGCCATTCATACGCTGATAGCGAATTTGAATATCCATTAAAGAATTTTCCAAGGCGTGACCCAAGTGTAAAACTCCAGTTACATTAACCGGTGGCATAGCTATGGAAAAAATAGGTGCCTCTTGGCTAAGTGGCAAATTGTCAGGATTAAAAAAACCGCTTTGTTCCCAAAGTTGGTAAATTTTTTCTTCATGTTCTTGTGGATTATAGGGACCTTCTTTAAGCATAATTTTATGAATTTATTATACTTTTTTATTTTAAATTAGTCAAAGATAAAAATGGCTTCAAAAAATATGAAGCCATTAAAATTATTTATATTTTTTAAACTTAAACACCTAGCGCACCTTATAATTCAAGCCAATCTCAACAATAATTTCTTGATTACCCACGGTAACTTGCGGTGTTGAACCAGCGCTGGCACCGCCCTTACCGCCATAATAAGAAGCGTCATAAGCACTTGGAGCTTGCAACATATTTTCATACCAACCAGTTACTTCTTTTAAAGTTACGCCCGCGGCCGCAGCCAAATCCGCACTTTTAACACGCGCATCAGCAATGGCTTTTAAACGCGCCTGCTGTTTTAGTTCATCTACTTTGGAAACATCAAAAGTGATGCCATTAATTTGATTAGCGCCAGCTTTACTGGCATCTGCGATGACCTTATTGACCAGCTGAGTGTTTTTATCAATCCCGCGAACCTTAATTACCAATTGTTGGTTGGCATTGTAACCCGATACTCGAGAAACATTATCCTGATAATCATACTGCGGATACAAGGAATAATTTTGCGTTTGAATATCAGCTTCAGCAATACCAGCCGCTTTGATGGCGGTGATTATTTTGATGACTTTTTCATTTAACTGCGATAAAGCATTTTCAGCTTTATCAGCTTTATCAATTTGCACGCCCAAATTTACCATGGCAATATCAGGCTGATAAGCAACCTTGGCCTGACCCATGACAGTAATTTGGTTCATGTTTTGGTTCACAATACGATCACGCAAAATGGAAACAATGACCACTCCGCCCAAAATCAAAATACCAACCAGTATAAGAATAAATTTTGGCTTTTTCCACTCAACGCAGCAATTAAAATTTTGTTCTTCCATAAATTTTATTTTAAATTGAATTAATGTTTGAAACCTTTAAACGTAGAATAACATTTTTTAAAGACTTTGAAAAGAGCAATAAATGTGTTAATCTTAATGACATTATGTTTAAAAGCGGAAAATTCATTACCAAAATTCTACCAGCCATACTTTGGATGTTGATAATTTTTTTACTGTCCAATATTCCTGGTGATCAGTACCCGCAAGAAAGTTTTGATTACGGTTCAATCGCGCACTTTTTTGAATTTTTAATCTTAAACTATTTATTAACGGCAGCCAGCGGAAAATATACTTTCAAAAAAATGCTTGTCGTTCTAACCTTTTGCCTTCTGTTTGCGCTGTCTGATGAATGGCACCAGTCTTTTGTCCCCAATCGTTCGGTCAGTCTTTTGGATTGGCTAGTCGACGGCGTGGGAACTGTGGCCGGTTTAGCAGTTTATTACTTTAAAAAATAATATGTTCAAAATATTATTACATGATTGTTGCGCGCCCTGTGGAGCATTCGTGGTTGAAGAATTAATAAAAAAAAATTTCGAGGTAACGGTCTTTTATTTTAATCCAAATATCTATCCGCTTGATGAATATGAAAAAAGAAAAATTGAAATGCAAAAATATTGCTTAGAAAAAGGAGTTAATTTTATAGATGGTGATTATGAACACGCCGAGTGGCTAGAAAAAACAATTGAATTTAAAGATGAGTTAGAGGGTGGCCAACGTTGTGAAATATGTTTTTTAAACCGTTTGCAAATAAGTGCCCAAAAAGCCAAACAAAACAATTTTGATTTTTTTGGCACGACCTTGACTGTTTCACCTTATAAAAATTCAGAAATTATCAATCAATTGGGTAAACAAATCGCCGAAAAAGAAAAAATTAAATTTTATGACTTTGACTGGAAACAAGATAATGGTTCACGGTTGGCTAATCAACTGGCCAAAGATTATGCTTTTTATCGACAAAATTATTGCGGCTGCGAATTTAGTTTAAGAAAATAAAAAATTAATAAGCGGCTGGCAATTAATTGCCAGCCGCTTTATTTTTAATTTATTACTTTCCCATCACTGCCAAAGCCATCTCAACCAAACGACAGGAATAGCCCCATTCGTTATCATACCACGCCATAACTTTAACCAAATTACCACCCACCACTCGAGTTAAAGACAAATCCACAATAGCCGAATGAGTGTCACCAAGAATATCGGTTGAAACCAGCGGTTCTTCAGAAACTGCTAAAATATTTTTAAATAAAGATTTTTTTATTGCTTGACGAAAAGCGTTATTAATTTGTTCAACCGTGACATTTTTTTTGAGCACGCAGGTGATATCTGAAATTGAACCGCACGGCACGGGTACTCGAATGGCAATACCATCAAAAATTCCTTGCAAAGCAGGAATTACTTTGACTGTAGCTTTAGCAGCTCCGGTAGCCGCCGGTACTTGATTTATAGCTGCCGCCCTGCCTTCACGCAAATCTTTTTTATTGGGGCCATCCACCAAGCCCTGACTGACAGTATAAGCGTGTGAAGTGTTTAATAAGGCTTTCTCTACTCCAAAAGTACTTTCCAAAACCTGAAGTACTGGCGCAATACAATTAGTTGTACAAGAAGCATTGGAAATAATATCACCATCTATAACTTTTTTCTGTGTTTCTGTGGTTCCTAAAACATAAGTATGTTCAACATCGTCTTTGCCCGGCGCCGAAATAATTACCTTTTTAGCACCAGCCTTAAGATGTTGTCCAGCTCCGACTGCATCAGTAAAAAAACCTGTGCATTCCAAAACCACATCCACTTGCATTTTTTTCCAAGGAAGCTTTAACGGTTCTTTTTCATTTAAGACAATGATTTTTTTACCATTAACTATTAAGTTTTGACTATCAAAAGAAACTTGCTCTGGGTAATGACCATAAACCGAATCGTGTTTTAATAAATAAGCCAAACTTTCAATACTACCCAAATCGTTAATTGCCACTACCTCAATATTTTTTTTCTTTAAAGCAATTTTAAAAGATTGACGTCCAATACGGCCAAAACCATTGATAGCAATTTTAATTTGATGATCTTTTTTGGCTGACTTTTTATTATTAAACATAGAATAAAATTTTTAATTTTTATTATTTTTATTATACCATGCCCATTAAAAAAGCAAAAAGATGGATTTTAGCCATCTTTTTTTTCCTCTTCTTGATCATTCTTTTTAATGGGAATTTCTACTGTTGCACCACCCTCACCCCCCAACTGAACATTAACACTTTGACGTAAAATATTATGTGCAATGATAACACCCCGACCATGATCAGTTCGCACCTTGGTGCCAATGGCTGGTAAGCTGGCGGTTAATTTTTCATAAGTTTCTTTTTCATAACGCAGACAACAACGTAAGCGCCCGCACATACCTGACAAACGATCACTACCACGATGCATTAATTGCTGAATCTCCACGTATTCAGCTGAAACCTGACCCAAATCTTTTAAAAAATTCTGGCAACACAAACCACGACCACATGGACCCCAACTACCCAAATATTTAGCTTCATCACGCACGCCTAGTTGTTGCATGCGAATTGATTTTTGAAAAGTATGTGTTAAGTCTTTTACTAAACCACGAAAATCCAACCGCGAACCAGCAATAAAAGCAAATGTAATACGACCGCCATCAAAGGAAAAATGCACATCTACCAGTTTCATATCCAAATTATTTTTTTGCGCTGCCAAACGAAAGGTATCCATGACTTCTTTTTTGTGCGTATTTCTTTCTTTGGCCTTATCTAAATCTGATAAATTGGCTTTACGAACAATATTCTTAATCTCGCGCGTTCCAATTTCACTCTCGGTTAATTCTTTTAAACTGACCACTGCACCCAATTCCATACCCAAATCAGTATTTACCACCGCATAATCACCAACACACAAATCAGAGCCAGCGGGATTAAACCAATAAACTTTATCCCAAGGTGTAAATTGAACTTCAGCAACCAACATAGAAAAAAGAGTTATAAACTTAAACGAGCAATTTTTTTGACTTCAATCTTTTCACCCAACTTAGCTGTCTGTTCATTAATTAAGTCAGCAATGGTTTTGGTGTCATCCTTGATAAATTTTTGTTCCAAAAGACAAACTTCCTCAAAAAACTTTTGCAGCTTGCCAGCCATAATCTTTTCCAGAACAGCAGCCGGCTTTTTCTCATCTTGCAAACTGGCACGCATAATTTCTTTTTCTTTTTCCACAACATCCTGCGGTACTTTATCAGCTGTTAAAAATTGTGGGTTCATGGCTGCCACTTGCATCGCAATATCATGGGCTAAACTTTTAAATTCTTCATTTCTAGCCACAAAATCGGTTTCGCAAGCCAACATAACTAAAGCAGCCACCTTACCGTTGGCATGCACATACGCAGCAATAGCGCCTTCTTTTGCCACACGTTCTTCCTGTTTTTTGGTAGCAATTTTTTGTCCTCTAATTCTTAAAATTTCCAAAGCTTTTTGTTCATCACCGCCTGCTTCTTCTAGAGCTTTTTTTACATCCATAATGCCAGCACCAGTTGTGGCTCTTAACTTTTGAATTATTTTGGAATCAATCTGCATATTGTTTTTTATTAATTTTAAAATTTTAAAACTAAATTATTTTTATTCAACATTTTTGTTTTCTATTTGGATTTCTTGCTTTTGTTGTAGGGCTTCTTCTTTACCTGCTTTAACCGCGGCGGCAAAATAAGCTGCCAAAAGTTCTATGGATTTAAGTGCATCGTCGTTGGCTGGTACTACATAATCAACTTTATCAGGGTTAGTATTGGAATCACAAATGCCCACGATTTTCACATTGGTTTTTATGGCTTCAGTAACAGCAATTTTATCCGCCTTGACACTGGCAACAAAAATTACGTCTGGTAATTTTAGTAAAGTCACAATACCACCAATTGTTTTTTCCAATGCAACCATCTCTTCGCTAAAAATTAAACGCTCTTTTTTGGTATATTTTTGCTCGTAGTCTTCATGATTTGAGCTTTGAATGAGATGATTTAACTTTTTAACCAATTTGTTGATTTCCACAAAGTTGGTCAATGTGCCACCCAGCCAGCGTTCAGTCACAAAAGGCATACCGGCTTCTGCGGCATATTTTCTGACAATATCTTTGGCCTGTGGTTTGGTACCGACAAATAATACAGTACCACCGCCGGCTACTGTTTTTTTTATAAATTCGTAAGCTTCTTCTAATTGGGATTTTGTTTTTTCCAAATTAAAAATATGGACGCCAGCTTTGGTGCCATATAAAAATGGGCCCATTTTTGGATTCCAATTAACAGACTTATGTCCAAAATGAACACCTGCTTGCATCAGGCTTTTTAGCTCAACATTTTTCATAATTGTGTCCTTTTTCCCGCCACTTGAGTCTAAAAAATATCTAGGTTAATTTTAGCAGGACAACCAAGATAAAAAACTTAAGTGTGTGATTTATTAATAATTTTTTAACCTATTAAGACTAACATTTAAAGCCGTCTCTTGTCAAGATTAAAAAAGCATGCTAAACTGATGATAATTAAAAATAGTTAAAATTATTTTATTTATGAAAAAAGACATTCATCCAACCTATTATAAAGACGCGGTGGTGGTCTGCGCTTGCGGCAACACTTTTAAAACCGGCTCCACCCAAAAAGAAATTAAGGTTGAACTTTGTTCGGCTTGTCATCCTTTTTTTACCGGTCATCAAAAATTAATTGATACGGCCAGACGGGTAGAAAAATTTAAAGAAAAAACTGTCAAAACCCAAAATTTAGTTGGTAAAAGTAAAGGTAAAACTGCCAAAAGACAAGCTTTAAAAGCCAAGAAAGCTAAGGATGTTGAGGTGGTAAAATCAGCTAAAAAAACCACAAAAAAATAACTGTTTTAAATTATCTCAAAAAATCTGCTATAATTAACCACCAAGGCAGGTTTTTTGTTTAATTCTCAATTTATAATTTATAAACATTGTTTAGAAATTGAAAATTAGAAATTATGACATCATCTTATCAATCAATACGAGAAAAATACGCGGATTTAGAACGAGTTATTAATGACCCGGCTGTTTTGACTGATCAAAAAAAATATATTAGCACAATAAAACAACTTTCAGAAATGAAAGAAGTTATGGAAAAAATTAATCAACTGGAAAAAAATATTAATAACATAAAAGACAACAATCACCTCATGACTAGTGATGAACTGGAATTAAAAGACATGGCCGTGAAAGAAAACTCCAAACTTGAACTTGAAAACGAAAACTTACGCCAGATAATAGAAGAGTATATAAACCCAAAAAATCCACTCGACAAAAAAGATGTTATTATGGAAATTAGAGCTGGAACTGGCGGTGACGAATCAGCTTTGTTTGCAGCGGAAATGTTTCGCCTGTATGCCAGATTCGCAGAAAAAATGAATTGGAAAACTGATATTATAACCGCCAGCCGCATTGGTATTGGTGGATTTAAAGAAGTTATTTTCGAAATCAAAGGCCAAAATGTTTATGGTTGGTTAAAATATGAAAGTGGCACGCACCGTGTACAAAGAGTGCCAGAAACAGAAAAAGCCGGCCGTATACACACCTCGGCGGTCACGGTGGCAGTTATGCCCGAGGCTGAGGAGGTGGATGTTAAAATTGAAGCCAAAGATTTAAAAATTGATACTTTTTGTGCCGGCGGCCATGGCGGACAAAGCGTCAACACCACTCATTCAGCTGTACGTATCACTCACTTACCCACAGGTATTGTAGTTTCATGCCAAGATGAACGCTCACAAGGACAAAACAAAGATAAAGCCATGCAAATTTTGCGCGCGCGTATTTTAGCAGCAGATGAAGAACAAAAACACCAAGCTTTATCAGCAGAAAGAAAAACCCAAGTTGGTAGTGGCGACAGAAGTGAAAAAATACGCACTTATAATTTTCCTCAAGATCGCATAACAGATCACCGTGTCAAGCAAAGTTGGCACAATATTGCCACGATTATGGATGGGGGGTTGGAAAAAATAATTGAGGAGTTAAAAAAAAGCCAAACATGACAATCGCTGATGCTCTATTGGATATCAAAGAAAAAATTGGCCATAAATTTTCAATTCTGGATGCCGAAATTATTTTAGCTTTTGTCTTAAAAAAAGACAAAATTTTTATTTTTACTCACCCAGAAACCAAACTTACCCCCAACCAAACAATAAAATTTAATAATTTGATTCAACGTCGAGCTAAAGGCGAACCGATTGCCTATCTTGTTGGTCATAAAGAATTTTATGGCCTTGATTTTTTAGTAAACAAAAATGTTTTAATCCCCCGCCCCGAAACCGAACTCTTGGTGGAAAAAGTTTTGGAAATTATTAAAAACAATCCAAATAAAAAATATGAGTTAATTGATGTAGGAACTGGTTCTGGTTGTATTCCCGTGGCTATTTTAAAAAACATACAAAAAAATAAAAATAATCTCAGATTACCAATTTGTGCTGTTGATATTTCCAGCCAAGCTTTAAGAGTGGCTAAAAAAAATTCTAAACTGCATGAAGTTGAAAATAAAATAAAATTTTTTAAAAGCGATCTCTTGTCACCTTTTATAAAAAATATAAAATCCGCACACTCCAACTCCATAAATAGCGAAGAGTTGTTGATAACTGCCAACCTGCCCTATTTACCCAACAAAAAAATAACCGCTCGATCAGAAGAAATCGGTTTAAAATTTGAACCGCGCAAAGCATTATTTGCTGGCAAAGACGGGCTTAAAGCTTACCGGCAACTATTCGCTCAATTAAAAAAAATCTCTGCCAATAAAAAAACTATTTTGTGTGAAATTGGTTTTAAACAAAAAAACGGCTTGCTTAAAGTTATCCGCCGTAATTTTTCTAGCCACCAAACCAACATCTCTTTTTACCCAGATTTAGCTGGTCGCATCAGACTGGCAATGATTGAATTATGGAACAAATAAACTAGTTTTTAGTCTACCAGGACATCCCTTTTTCCAGGTACAACTTCCACCCAAATATTACCGGGCGGGAAGATAACTTCTTCGTTGCTTTCGGTATAAAAAATAGTGCGGTCAGTAATTATTTTTTTACTCCAATGCGCAATTAATTGTTTTCCATGATAAAAAATTAAAGCTCGACCTTCCCCCAGTGTATCAATTTGTAATCTGTCGGCCGCATCCAAATGTATTTCCTCTGGCACAAATTGGATAATCACTGTTTGAACCGCAATTTGTTTATCATTCAGACCGTCTGTGTGCGGTTTTTTATTTTGAAAACGTAAATACAAATCAGTTGTGGTGTTATAGCTGTAAGCAATGTCAAATAAATCCATACCAGAATAATCAATGCTAATATTTTGTGCTGGTTGCCTAGTCATGTTGGCATCAGTCGAAAATTTCCAAGTCACAAAACTCGGTGTTGAACTGGCCAGATTAAAATCGTTTAAGGCCAAGGATAAATTTTTGGCAGATGTAAAAAGGTTGTGCGGCGCAGCTTTACTTTTGTCACGATAAAAATATAACGGGCCATAACTAGTGGCTTCTTCGAGATTAATAATTTCGTATTTTTTTATTTTTTCAATAGCCTCAAAAGAACCACCTGAATGTCCATATAAAGCATCAATTTCTTTGGCCCAAATTAAAAAATAGGGCCGCGCACTTCTAACTGGTCCAATCTTTAACGCCTCGGTGTTAGAAAATACAGCCATCAAACGAGTCGCACCGCCTTCAACCAACGTACTATAAACCAAAGATGCTTTGCTCAATCCAAACTGAGGCCAGGCATCTGGATGATTATCAATCATGATTGCTACCGGCCATTGGTTTTTTTGCTCTACTGATAAACAAACTCCACTGAGTTGATTTTTAAACAGACAATCCTTAGCGTCGTTTGATTGTATTAATAAAATTTCAGAATTACTAATTATGTTTTGTTTTAAATCATAAAAAAATACAACTCCACCAATTAAAATTAAAAAAACCAGCCCCAGACTGGCAAATATAAATTTTTTATTTTTAAAAATTTTATGTTTCATCATTGTATAATTCATTCAAAAACCTGAATGGTATAACCGTTGGAAGCTAAATCAACAAAATTAAATTCTGGACAAGAACCAGAACCGTGTTTTTTTTCACTACTTTCAAAATTAAGTGCTTGTAAAAGAAAAAAGGCCTTGCTACAACCAAAAGATCCAGCTGGATAATAACTATAACGATAAAGATAATTTATGTTATTTAAAGGATCAACGGGTACGTGATCAATATAACCAACTTGCGAAAGTCTAGATAAAAATAATTGTTGAGAGCCACCAAGTTCAAAACTTAAATCCCACCCCGACCAATCATCATCTTCAACTTGAGGAAACTTTTGATAATTATCAAAATAGAGTTGTAGGGCTAAGCTGATTTGCCGCAGATCAGCCTTACGTTTTTGATCCCGAATTTTAGCCTGAATAACATCCAAAGAAGTAATAAATAAAACTACAACAAAGACGACAACCGCTAAAACAAAAAATTTCTGTAATCTAGCATTTGCCAGTCTATTTTGTTCTTGTAAGGACATTGGTTTTTGTTTTAATTTCCCAATAACAAATTCAGATTAACATTATCCCAAACATTATTTGGAGTTAATGTGACAGCATCATTTGGAAGTTCTAGACGAGTGGCTAAAACGTAATCTGAATTTAAACCAGTAGCAAGTAAAGTACTAGGACCGGTTTTTTTATAACCGCGAGCATAATAATAACCATACACTGTACTACTGTTTCTAGGATCTGTGGGTATTGTCACCATATAGGTTGGACTTATGGCCAATGCTTGGATATTACCCTGATAGCCAGTACTAGTACAAATATTATTACCGGCACATTGAGGATAAAAACCATTCGCATCAAAATAAAGTTCAATGGCAGTCTTTATTTGTTTCATATCTCCCTGACGGCGCGCATCACGACCTTTTTGTCGCGCGCTTTGCAAAGCCGCTATGGCCAAAGTAGCCAGTAAGCCCATAATGGAAACAACAACTAAAAGTTCTACCAAAGTGAACCCTTGAGAAATTTTTTTATTGTTAAACAACATAAGACGAGCGTGTTAAAACAAAAAATATTAAAAAAATTAATCTTCTTTATTTTTTTCTTCTGCTGCAACGGGAATATTTTCACCCTCTGCTGGAGCAGTTGCTGGCACGGAAGTTTCCTCAGGTGCCGCCGATTTTGTTTCTTCAACCAAAACGATGGTTGCATCTTTAGCAGTCAATAAAGTGATGTTAGCCGGAATATCAAGATCAATAACTCGGATTGAATCACCAAAGGTTTTTAACTTGGACAAATCAATAGCTAAAGTTTGAATCAGATCGCCAGGCAAACACTCTATTTCAATATGATCCATGGCTTTGATTAAAGATCCGCCCAACTCTTTGACAGCGGGAGCTTCACCGACGAACTCCAAAGCCACATCGGTTTTAATTTTTTCATCCATTTTGACTTTATAAAAATCTACGTGTATAAATCGTTCTTTTAAAGGATCTCGATCTATGGTGTGGATAATAACCTTGTGGCTGACGCCGTCGTCGATTGTTAAATCAATCAAAACAGACTCGCCACCTTCGGCGTAAGCTTTTTCTAAATCACTATATTTGACAGTAATGTTTTGGTTGACAAAATCATGACCGTAAATGACTGCGGGCACCAAATTATCAGCTCTTAAAACGTTATTGTCTTTACCCAGGGCAACTCTAGTTTGCGCTTGTAACTCAATTTTTTTCTGCATAAAAAATAGTTATGACTGATTAAAAATATTATAAGCGTAAACCATATAAATGTCAAATTATAAAACTTTTAGATTACACCTTTGTTGCGCATTAAAACGCTTTCTAAAATACCCACGGCCACCAAACTGATAATTAAAAAGCTGCCGCCCGAACTGATAAAAGGCAAAGGCAAACCAGTCACCGGCAATAATCCTAAAGCCATACCAATATTAATGATAATCTGTAAAAAAAACATACTAGTAATACCTAAAACTAAAAGCATAGAAAAATTTTCACGTGTAATTTTTATTATTTTATAAATACGCCACAGAAATAAAAAATAAAGACTAAAAATTAAAAAAATACCCACAAAACCCAATTCTTCACCTAATGAAGCAAAAATAAAATCAGCAGCTGTTTCTGGCAAAAACTTAAGCTGACTTTGAGGTCCCAAACCCAAGCCACGACCCAAAAATTCGCCCGAACCAATAGCAATTATAGATTGTCTGACGTTATAACCTTGGTCTAACGGATCGCGCAGTGGGTTTAAAAAAGTCATAATTCTTTCTTTTTGGTAAGGCATCATGAAAAAAAACCAACTCACAACTAGTGCACTTATTAAGACTGTAAATAATATATATAAATATTTTTTAGGCAAACCAGCAAACCATAACAAAGCCACAGCACAGAATAAAAGTACCATGGCCGAACCAAAATCTGGCTGTAAAATGACAAGACTGACTGGTAAAACTGTCAACAATAAAATCAATAACATAAATTTTAGAGACAAGCAATCTTCAGAGTTACCACTCAAAATTTTCGCCAAAAAAATTATTAAAGCCAGTTTGGCAAATTCGACTGGCTGAAAACCAAAACCAAATAAACTAAACCAGCCCTGTGTGCCTTTAAAAGTGCTGCCAAAAAAAAGCACAGCCACCAAAAGTAATAATGAAAAAATATATATTATTAAACCCAGTGAGCCTAAAACACGATAATCAAAAAAAGCAAAAACAAACAACAACACAAAACCAAGCACAAAAAAAATAATTTGCTTATTAAGCAAACTATAGTCGGGTTTTTCCTGACTCAAAGTGACACTATAAATAACAGCCAAACCCATACAAACTAAAAGTGTAATTATTAATAATAATGACCAATCAAAATTCTTTAATTTGGAAAAATTAAAAATCATAATACACCAATACTAGCTCAAATTAAAATTTCATTCAAGGCCGGGTGGTCTCATTAAATTATCATAGGTGGACATATAGCTTTGAGGGTTTAATAAGTCTGCATCACTTATAATTTCGATACGACTGGGACTTGGAAGCGTAGAAAACCAAGTGGCCTGCAATTCTTGTTCTGTAGCAGATTTAAAATTAGTGGCCAAAAGATAATTGATAGCCATAGGCCGCGAACCATCATATAGAATAACCTGGTAACCAGTCTCCCAAAAACTATAGGGTGTATTATTTTTAGCTTTAAAAGAAACAATTGAATTTTGCGCAACGCTTTGAAATTTTTCTTCCGCAAAAGCAAGATCATTAAGAATGGCAATAATTTTATTGGCTTCCGTCTGATTAACTCGCCACCAACTTATTTCCATTATCTCTAAATGTGGTTCACCCACTGCTCCAGAAATATTTTCCAGAAAAGCAAAAAGATATTTTTCCTGACCAGGTAATAAAAAATTTTCTCTGACATTTGTCACCCCACCGGCATAAATAAAACGGTATTTAATTTTTGTCATGGCCCAATCCATGTTTAAATTTTTTACTCTAGCCAAAAAATCATATTTACCAGAAACATTAGACACAGCTGAAACCAGTAAAATCTCTGGTTCCAATGGAGTGTGAGAGGCTTTAAAGCTGTCATAGTTAACTAAGTTTTCACGCATTAGGGCTATGGTGCTGTCATGTACTTTGGCGTTGGTGAGATAATTAGTCCAAGCTATAATATTCCAACCCCACAAGAGCATATTGCTAAATATAAAAATAAAAATAACCGCCCGTTTGATGATAACTTGGTTAGCAATAAAAAAATATGCGACTCTTAAATACCATTTGGGAAGCGTTGCTGGCATGGGGAAAAATTAACTTAATCTTAATAAGAATTATTATAACACAAATTTTGTCAAAAGAAAATAAAGTGGTATAATTTATCCACCGCAGCAAATTTAATTTAAAAAATAAAAATATGCTAAAAAATTCACTTGACCTGCTTTATATCATAATTGCTTTCTGTGTTTTATGGTTGACCATTTTTACTAGCTGGTGGCTTTTCTACATTATTATGATTATGCGTCGTGCTTACCAAATTACTAACAGCATTAAGAAAAAATTAAAAACACTGGACGAGTTGACTAAGTCTGCCAAAGATAAATTGGAAAATACAGTCCTGTATATAAATCTGGCGGCTGAAGGCATTAGCAAAATAGTTGGCTATTTTAAAAACGAAAAAAATGGTACTGAAAGTACAGCCCCAAAAAACAAACAAAAAAGCAAAAAATAAAAAAATAACCTTTAAAAATTGCTCTACTTTAAAATAAAAAAACACTTGCCTTTTGGGCTGGTGTTTTTTTATTTGTCAATCATTTTTTAGTTTGATAAGATATAGTTGATAAAGGTAAAAAATAACCAAAATTATGTTCATCCATCTTCATAATCATTCACACTATTCCCTTTTGGACGGTCTGCCCAAAATTAAAGAATACATAAAAAAATGTGTGGAATATAAAATGCCGGCCATGGCTTTAACTGACCATGGTGCAATGTATGGCGCCATTGAATTTTATCAAAAAGCCAAGGATGCGGGCATCAAACCAATTATTGGCATAGAAACTTACATAGCACCCAGAAAATTGATCTACAAAAAAACAAAAATTGATGACAAGCCGGCCCACTTAATACTTTTGGCTAAAGACTTGGTTGGTTACCACAATTTAATTGAGTTGGCTACCATTGCTCAACTAGATGGCTTTTATTATAAACCACGTTTGGATAAAGAGGTTTTAAAAAAATACTCTGGCGGTTTAATTGCCACTTCGGCCTGTTGGGCTGGTGAAATTGCCCGCGCTTTAAGAAATAATGACTTAAATTTAGCGGAAAAATTAACCTTTGAATACAAAAACATTTTTGGAACAGAAAATTTTTATTTGGAAATGGTATATTTGGGCGAAAACGTTGCTGGTCAGGAAGAGCTTTTTGAAAAAATTATTGCTCTATCAAAAAAAACAGTCACTCCTTTAATAGTTACCAAAGATGCTCATTATATAAACAAAGAAGATGCTGAGGCACAAGAAGTACTTTTGTGTATCAACACAGGAACAACTTTGAGCGATCCCAAGCGTCTAACGATGCGTGAATTTGACTGTTCCTTTGCCAGTCCAGAACTAATGGAGGAAAAATTCAAACATTTACCCGATGCTATTGCCAATACACAAAAAATAGCCGAGCAGTGCAATTTAGAATTGGATCTGGGTAAATGGAATTTTCCAGCTGTAGAGATTCCCAGTGGTAAAACAGCCGATGAAGAATTACGCATACAAGCTGAAAAGGGTTTACAAGAAAAAATTCCAACTCAAACCAAGGTTTATCAAGACCGATTGAATTATGAATTGGAAGTCATTAAAAATAAAGGTTATTCTCCATATTTTTTGACTGTGGCTGATCTAATTAATTGGGCGCGTACGCAAGGTATTGTGGTGACCACCCGCGGTTCGGCCGCCGGATCACTGGTCAGTTATTGTATTGGTATCATTACTATTGATCCCATAAAATTTAAACTACCCTTTGAGAGATTTTTAAATCCTTTCCGTCCGACACCACCAGATATTGACATGGATTTTGCAGATAACAGGCGCGAAGAATTATTTGAATACGCCAAACAAAAATATGGTGAAGACCGTGTGGCACAAATCTGTACTTTTGGCACCATGATGGCGCGTGGTTCAGTACGTGATGTGACACGTGTTTTGGGTCTGCCATATGAATTTGGTGATCGATTATCAAAATTAATTCCCTTTGGCTCACAGGGTTTTCCTATGACAATTAAAAAAGCGCTGGAAATAAATCAGGAATTAAAAAATATTTACCAAAATGACTCCAGAGGTAAACAAGTGCTGGACTTGGCACAAAAAATTGAAGGTTGCGCTCGACACGCTTCGGTGCATGCTGCTGGAACTTTAATCGCACCCAGTAAAATAACCAATTTTGTACCCTTACAACGAGATCCAGCAGGACGTAAAAAAATAACACAGTACGAAATGAAATCTTCCGAAGCAGCCGGGTTATTAAAATTTGATTTTTTGGGTATCACCAATCTTTCTATTTTAGGCGAGGCAGTAAAATTAATTAAAAAAATAAAAAATATTGAAGTGGATATCAATAACCTTCCGCTGGATGATAAAGAGACTTTTACTCTGCTCTCACACGGACAAACTATCGGACTTTTTCAATTGGGCGGCTCAGCCATGACCAAACATTTAATAGATTTGAAGCCGACCAATATTTTTGACATCATGGCCATGGTGGCCTTATATCGTCCAGGACCGATGGAATCTATTCCTGAATTTATTCGTCGTAAACACAATCCAAGCTCCATAACCTATCTTGATCCACGACTCAAAGATATTTTGGATATGTCTTATGGTATTATCACCTATCAAGACGATGTGCTTCTGATCGCTATTAATCTGGCTGGCTATACTTGGGAAGAGGCTGATAAATTTAGAAAAGCCATGGGTAAAAAAATTCCGGCCGAAATGGCAGCTCAAGAAGAAAAGTTTAAAACCGGTTGCCAAAAAAATAATTTATCAAAGGAAAAAACAGATGAGCTTTGGCAACTCATCACACCATTTGCCGCCTATGGTTTTAATAAAGCGCACGCAGCTTCGTATGGTCTGGTGGCTTACCAAACTGCGTATTTAAAAGCGCATTGGCCAGCTGAATTTTTGACCGCTGTTTTAACAATGCAATTTGATGAGCCAGAAAAAATTGCAGCCACAGTCCAAGAAGCAAAAAAGATGAATATTCAGGTACTACCGCCCGACATTAATGAATCTTTTCACGGCTTTACTTATGTCTCTGATCAAACTATCCGTTTTGGACTTCTGGCAATCAAAAATTTAGGTAGTGATATTATTACTTTCCTAATTAAAGAACGACAAGAAAATGGTAAGTTTGTGAGTTTGGAGGATTTGTTAAATCGCGTGCATTCACGTAATTTAAATAAAAAATCTTTGGAAGCGTTGGCAAAAAGTGGTGCATTAGATTCTCTGATTGAAAGAAATATGGTGGTGGAAAATATTGATCAAATCTTAAATTACATAAAAAATGGTAAAAAAGACCAAGACAGTAAACAGTTTTCTCTTTTTAATTTTAATGATCAAGGTGTCGGGCCCAAAAAATTACCACCGCTAAACCTCAAGCCAGTCGCGGCGGCCATTGATCAAAACAAATTGGCGTGGGAAAAAGAGCTTTTGGGCTTATATGTCTCCTCACACCCTTTTAGCGCTGTGGCTTTACAGGTTAACGGCGCAATTTCCACCTTGACTGAAACAAAAAATAAGAACGATGGTGAAAAAATTTTAGGCTTAGGACTAATAAGCAATGTCAAAAAAATATTCACCAAAAAAAACGAACTAATGCTTTTTGTCACCATTGAAGATATGACAACCTCCATGGAACTAATTGTCTTTCCAAGTGTGTTTAAAAAAACTGAATTAATTTGGGAGGTAGAAAAATTTATTGCTATCACCGGACGAATTTCCAGTCGCGACGAAGAAGCAAAAATAATTGTCGAAAATGGTTTTAATTTTACTATTGAAGAAACCGCTGCTGTAATTCAAAAATTACAAAATACCAATTCCTATAATAACACCAATGCACAACGACAATTTTACAACCACAACACACCACATTTTAATCAACCAATTATCAGACAATCTGTAGAACAATATCTACAAGTGACTTTGCCACGTTTTTTTGACTCGATCATACACAATCAAATTAAAGAAGTTTTTTTAAACTCGCCTGGTGAAACGCAGGTCAACATTATTGTCAATCACAATGGTGCCTGTCGCAAAATTGAAACAAATTATAAAATAAGCTATAATGAAAATATAAAAATGACACTTGAAAAAATGATTGGCCAAAACAGTGTGGAATTAAAATTTTTTACATAAATAATAAATAAAAAATATGCCTAAACAAAACAAAGAGACCCTCCAAGAAGAACAATTTGTTTCACCCGATAGACCATATAAAAAAATAGCACTCTCTTTTATCATCTTAGCATCACTTTTAACTTTAATTATTGTTTACTTCACTCTGTCTAAAGCTGTTATTACTTTGGAACCCAAAGAAGCCCCGGAAGCAAAAAACTTTACTTTTAATATTCCACTGAACACCACTTCAACTGAAGTAGTCTTAAATGGCACGCTCACGACACAAGAGGTAGAAATAGTAAAAAGTTTTGAGGTACAAAATTTTAAAACCGAACCTGGCAAAGCCACAGGTATAATGACAATTACAAATGATAATGATAAAAGCCAAACACTAATTGCTACCACCAGATTTCTGGCACCCAATGGTTTAATTTTCCGTCTCCAAGAAAATGTGACAGTGCCAGCCAAACAGGAAATAACTGCCACTGTAGAAGCTGACCAAAGTGGTGATAAATATGATATCGCACCAACCAGTTTTACTATTCCGGGCCTAAGCGAGGCATTACAAAGTAAGATTTACGGAAAAACCACTACAGCTATGAGTGGTGGTGTTAAAAAAATCGGTCGCCTGAGCACAGAAGAAATAACTGCTGCACAAAAAACAGCCTTGGCTGATTTGGATAAAGACATAAAAGAAAAACTGTCTATGCAAGACGATAAGCAAAATATAACTTTTTTGGACAAAGAAATTTTAGAGGAAAATATATCAAACAAAGAAGGTGATGAGGTGGAAAAATATACCATCACCATTAAAGTAAAAACCACAATTGTTTCTTTGGACAAAGAAAAATTACTCAGTTTAACCAAAGATGAATACAAAAAACAAATGCCCAGCCAAACTACTTTGATAAGCTATAATTTGGATTCTTTTAAATACACGTTGGATAATTTGGTAGATACAACCGCGCGAGTTACCACCTCACTTTCCGCTTATAATTTAAAGGAACTTAATCCACAAACAATTGAAAAAGAAAAACTTTATGGTTTGGACAAAGCTGGCGTTAAATATTTTTTTGATCAATATGATAATATAAAAAACGTGGAAGTAAAATTTTGGCCCTTTTGGGTCAAGGCCGTACCCAGTATGGCCGATCACATAGTGATTGAAGTAAAAAATTGACAATTCATCAAAACAGCCGTATTATTTCATTGATAGTTAAGAGCGAGGCAGTTGGCAGGTTTACCAAGCCTGCATCCAATTGTGGATGGACAAATTCCCTAAACCTCAAAACAATTTTAAAAAGCGTTCCCGCGTCCGCGGGAGAATCTGGGTGGAACCGCGAAAGGCATAAAATATTAAACCAAAAATAAAGCCTTCCGTCCCATAGATACTAATTTTAGTATTTTTGGGTTGGAAGGCTTTTTAAATTTTTAATTAATTAAAATTACAATTATATGTCTAATGAACAAAACAAAGACCACTTGTGGGCGCTGCGCCATTCCGCCGAGCATGTCCTCACAATGGCTATGCTCCGCCTGTATCCCGGGCTAAAAGCGGCCATGGGGCCAGCGACTGATGAAGGCTTTTATTTTGATTTTGATTCAGAAACAAAAATATCTGAGGATGACTTCCCCAAGATCGAGGAAGAGATGAATAAAATAATTAAAGAAAATTTGCCAATTACAAAAGAGGAAATGGCGGTAGAAGAAGCCAGAAAATTTTTCAATAGCAATATTTACAAGGGCAATGAATATAAGCACGGCTGGCTGGATGAAATAGAATCTCGCGGGGAAAAAGTCTCTGTTTACTGGATGGGTGAAAAAGGTAAGGATATCCCGGAAACTTTCGTGGATATCTGCTCTGGTCCGCACGTGGAATCAACGGGAGAAATAAAAGCGTTCAAGCTGATGAAAATCGCAGGAGCTTACTGGCACGGTGATGAAAAAAATAAAATGCTGACGAGAATCTATGGCACGGCTTTTGAAGATAAAAATGGCTTGGCTGAATATCTGAATTTGCTCGTGGAGGCGGAGAAAAGAGACCACCGGAAAATAGGCAAGGAAATGGATTTATTCCATATTGATGAAATGGTGGGTTTGGGCTTGCCACTATGGCACCCAAAAGGCGCATTACTCTGGAGAATCGTGGAAGATTTTTGGTACAAAGAACATCTGAAAAATGGCTACGACCTGGTGCGCAGTCCGCATATCGGGAACAAGGCTCTCTGGGAAACTTCCGGCCATTGGGGATTTTATAATGAAAGTATGTACGCGCCGATTGAAGCGGGGCAAAGTCTAATGGAGAGCCAGAATAAAGAGAAAATAAAAGAACCGGAAACCTACCTTTTAAAACCGATGAACTGTCCGTTTCACGTCAGGATTTATAAGAACAGCCCTCATTCTTACCGAGAACTGCCCATGCGCTGGGCGGAGTGCGGCACGGTTTATCGCTTTGAGAAGAAGGGCGAATTGTCCGGTCTGACACGGGTACGGGGCTTTACCCAGGACGACGCGCATATTATCTGTCGGGCTGACCAGGTAGAAGAAGAATTAAAAAAAGTAATTGATTTTATTCTTTTTATCTATAAATCATTTGGTTTCAAGTTGGAAGACGTCAAGGTATATCTGTCGGTCCGAGATCCAAAAAGTGATAAATACGCTGGCACAGACGAGGGCTGGAAACTTACCGAGAGCGTCCTCGAGAAAGTAGCCCAGGAGAAAAAATTGAATTACCAAAAAGATATTGGCGGCGCCGTATTTTATGGACCGAAACTGGATTTCAAGGTCAAAGATGCTTTGGGCCGCGAATGGCAGTGTTCCACTTTGCAATTTGATTTCAACTTGCCTGAGAGATTTGAGATGAAATTTACCAATGCCAAAGGCGAGGATGAAGCACCTTATATGCTCCACCGGGCACTGTTTGGCTCCTATGAAAGATTTTTGGGTCTTTTGATTGAGCAATATGCTGGGGCGTTCCCACTCTGGCTCTCCCCAGTGCAAGTGGCAATCCTATCCGTGGCGGAAACGCATATTGAACACTGCCAGAAACTGGCGGATGAATTCCGACAAAATGATATACGAGTGGAAGTCTGGGATAGCAATGAGACCGTGGGTAATAAGATTCGCAAAGCCGTGGCAGAAAAAATTCCTTACATGTTGGTGATTGGTGATAAAGAAATCAATTCTGATAAATTGCAAATCAGAAAACGCGGGGAAAGAGAAACGGTGGAATTTGAAAAGGAAAAATTTATGGAGCATATCAAAAAATTAGTCAACGATAAATCAATGGATTTATAAAAAAATAAAATAAAAACGCCTCAAAATATCGAGGCGTTGTTACAGACCCTTCCTTTTTTTTCTTGCTCCCTTATTGCCCTCCTTAGTCTCACCTTCCTGTTTTTTTCAAAGAGGCTCTCTAACTTTTTTTTAAAACCCCAAAGTTTTATGGACCCCCCAGTCCAAACTTCATCCAGTCTGTGTGATAAATCTATATTTTATTGACTTTTGTAAAAAAATGTGCTATACTTATTTTGTTAGCTAAAATAAAAACAAAAAATAAAAATATGCACAAACAAGAAACCAGCAATTCATGTTTTTTTATTGACAAAAGAACGGATAAAATAATAAAGTCTTACTTTTATGTGGCAGTCGCAGTTTTTCTGGTGTCGACTGTTTTTTTATTAAGTAATTAAGTTTTTGGGGGTCATCAAGACACCACACACAAGGCGTCTAAAATAATTTTGTTACCCCATAAAAACTATTTAATATAGTCAGTTAATCCCCTGCTCTTTAAAAAGCAAAACCAAAACAAAAATTAAAGCACTTCTGAAAAAATGAAGTGTTTTTGTTTTTTTAAAGCAATATGTTAAGATTATTTTAATCTTATGACTTACAACATTACCACTTTTGGCTGCCAAATGAACATCTCTGATTCAGAGCGCATTGCTACTGTAATGGACGAGATGGGCTTTAAAAATGCCGACCAAAATAAAGCAGATTTTTTAATTTTTAATTTGTGTTCGGTTAGACAAACCGCAATAGATCGCGTCTGGGGAATGCTGAGAAAAACTAAAGACAAAACCGTTATTTTAACGGGCTGCATTTTGCCAAAAGACAAGAAAAAATTTAGTGAAAAAAAATACTTAGTTTTAGATATTAAAGACTTGCCCAACTGGTCACAAAAAATTCAAAACTCAAAAAAAACAAAAACACAAAAAATAAAAGATTATTTTGCTATCTCGCCCACCTATAAATTCAAATTTTCAGCTTGTGTGCCCATCATGACCGGCTGCAATAATTTTTGTACTTATTGCGCCGTGCCCTTTACACGCGGACGAGAATATTCCAGACCAGCAGAAGAAATTTTATGCGAGGTGAACAAATTAATTGTTCAGGGGGTAAAAGAAATAATTTTGCTCGGACAAAATGTGAACAGTTACCACAGTCAACAAAAAACAAAAAAAATAAATTTTGTGCAGCTTTTAAAAAAGATTGATAAAATTCCTGGCAACTACTGGCTGTCTTTTTTAACTTCGCACCCCAAAGATATGTCAGATGAATTAATTGCTTGTTTTAAAACTTGCCAACACCTGGTTCCCTATTTGCACTTGC
>Ga0209717_1000225_pt1 | contig 72129 bp, 62 predicted proteins | sample AD_UKC048_MetaG_FD_184418 | JGI IMG/M metagenome (GOLD analysis project Ga0209717, IMG submission 184418) | Active sludge microbial communities of municipal wastewater-treating anaerobic digesters from USA - AD_UKC048_MetaG (SPAdes) (version 2) | ecosystem: Engineered > Bioreactor > Anaerobic >...
GCATACCCGCCGCTCAGTGCATTGCCAGAGCCTGCCGAGGCCTGTGGCAATGCACTGAGCGGCGGGTATGCCGTCCAACCTCCAGAGAATGGCCCCGTACTCACAAAAAGCGAGAAGAACATGATCAATCCAGACATGAAGAAAAACCAGTAGGAAAGCATATTCAAAAACGGCGAAGCCATGTCTCGCGCACCCAGCTGTAACGGAATGAGCAAGTTACTGAAAGTACCACTTAAGCCGGCAGTTAAGACAAAGAACACCAGGATGGTTCCGTGCATGGTTACCAACGCATAATAAAAATCTTGCGAGAGTGTACCCATTCCGGTTTCCGCATTGATGATGATCCATTTGCCCAACAAAGGTTTCAACCAGGCCATACTTTCTTCCGGAAAGCCCAATTGCAAACGGAAAATCAAAGACATGCCCGCACCAATCAAAGCCCAAAACATCCCCGTGATCAGGAATTGTTTGGCAATGATCTTGTGGTCCATGCTAAATACATAGGTATTGATGAAGTTGGACTGATAGCGGTCGCCTTCGTGATGCTCATGAAAATGATCATCATATCCCAGCTTTTCAATCAGCTCTTCTTCCTGCGTCATTGGATGGTTTGCTACGTGAGCCATCGACTGAATGTTTTAAAAACGTTTACAATGCTAAACTTTAAAATTGAGTCAGTTTCCATAACAATAACTCAATTGAACCCACTTGGTTCAATATTTCAGCATATACACTTTATTGACCAACTACACGGAATTCCGTGCGGCGGTTTTGTGCACGGTTGTCATCGCTGTCGTTTGCGGCCACGGGTTGGCTTTCACCAAAACCTTTGGCACTTAAACGACTGGCATCAACACCCTTGCTTACCAGATACTTCATCACCGCATCGGCTCTTTTTTGAGAAAGTGTCAGGTTTAGCGCATCTTCACCGATGTCATCAGTATGACCGGCAAGTTGTATTTTCAACCCTTTCTTCTCTTTCATCGCTTCGACCAGGTTGTCCAACTCATAGCGAGAAACGCCAGTGAGTTTTTCTGAACCCGTTGCAAAAGTGACGTAGCTGAATTGTACGGTCTTTTTAGCCGTAATCAATGCGGTATCTAACAGCTCAATGAATTCTTCTTTGCGGGTTTCAATTTCCGAAGAGAACAGTTTTTCTTTGTTCGGGTCTTCATCTTTGAAACGGATGTTGCTCAGGTAATAGGATTTCTGCTGGGCAGCCCACATCTCGTACTCTTCCATTTCCACAATTCGCACCGTTTTGCGCATGGCAAAGTGGCTGTTTCCACAAAGTTCGGCACAAGCCAATTCATAGTCGAATGCCTCCCACTTCGGTTTGGAACTTGGGTCTTTTGGATCAGAAGGCACCTGATATTCCGGATAATTGCGCAACTGCTGGCGGAATTCCTCGTTGGTTTTTTGTGGTTCAAAAACAAAGTAAGTAGGAATACCAGGAATGGCATCCATTTTTACCCGGAAATGTGGCAGGTAGAAATTGTGCAACACGTCTTTGGAGGTGATCCGCACCCGGATTTTCTTTCCTTTGGGCAACACGAGTTCATCGGCATGAAAATCGTCGACGTTCTTTTCATCGGTCCAATCCTGGCCCAATGGGTTAGACCCGGTGATGAGTCTGAAATTCTTGGTACCCAATTTGCCATCTGGTCCAGGATAGCGTAGGGCCCAACCAAATTGGAAACCAGTTGCTTCAATTTCCATATAGTCTTCACCGGGCTGAATATCAGCCATGATCTCGTTCCAGGCGTCCAAACCTCGGATAACCAGGAACGCCATAACGATAGCCGGGATGATGGTCCAAATTGCTTCCAATTTATTGTCGTGGGAAATAAATCTTGCCTTGGCATTCCGACGGCCCGAATATTTCCAGGCATAATAAAACAGCAGAACCTGGGTGACAACAAACACAATTCCGCAAATGATCAACGTAATATTGAACATTGCGTCAATCTTACCCCCGTGCGCTGAAGCAGCAGTCATCGGGCCATACCCCAGATAATAGTTCTTGTACAATGCACCAGTGTAGGCCGTGAGCACCAAAAAGGCAATCATAAATACGACCATGTAGATCCCTTGCCTACCATTGATGATCTCCTGCATTTCTTCCTCACCCCGAATTTTTGCCGCCAATTCGGTTACCTTGCCAATTTGGATGGCAATTACAGCGATCAGGATAAGACTTAAGAATACGAGCAAAGCAGTCATTATTCTTTAGGTTTTAATCGAATTCAAATTTACAATTAAGATTCAATGATGAATCTCAATACAAGGATGCATTTTACTTGTTTAGAAACAATCTAAACTAGTGGTGCGCATCGTGAGCACCGTGTCCATCTTCCGGATAAGGCCACACGGAGTGGTGCATTGCCTCATCCAAATATGGATCGTTCTGTGGAACCAGAGCTGCTTTTTCAAGCTGCTTGAATACAAAATATACAAATCCTGCCAAAAAGCCCAGGAAAATCCCCAACTCCAACAAACCAGGAGTCGTGAATCCAAAAGCAAAATTCAGGAACTGATGACTAGCTTCAGCAGCTTCTCCACCATGCTCACCGGCGTGTCCTGCATGTTCCGCAGCCGCTTCAATAGCGGTGAGGCGTGCGCCAGGTTTGATCATCAGGAAGAAATCCAGCCAGTGGCCAAACAAGGTCAGGATAGCTGCAATGGCCATTGGCCCGTATTTGCGCTTGTTGTCGTTCCGCAGCAGGATGAAAAATGGCAAAACGAAATTGATGATCAAATTGGCAAAAAACAAGGGACGGTAATTGTCCAAACGTTGGCGGAAATAAATGGTTTCTTCCCCAATGTTCGCATACCAGATCAACATGTACTGAGAAAACCACATGTAAGTCCAAAAGATGCTGATGGCAAAAAGGTATTTGCCCAAATCGTGGAGGTGGTTTTCAGTAATGTGTTCAAAATAACCCCGGCCTTTCAAGTACATCATCATCAGGATCGTAATCGCCATCGCTGCAATGAACCAACTGGCCGCACTGTACCACGCAAACAAGGTGGAATACCAGTGAGCATCAACGGACATCACCCACTGCCAAATCATGGCCGCACTGGTAAAGCCAAAGATGGGCAAAAAGATGGCCGCATAAATCCGCATTTTGCGGTGGTGCCAGAAGTTATCGGAAATACCCTGGCCATTTTCGTCTTCAGCCAGTGAAAATCCGCGATTTTTGTGTGCAAAATAAGCCCAGCCGCCCACAATGATGAGGGTTCCAAAGCTAAACCAGTACTTGTTCAAGAAACTGGATTTTCCCTTGATGATGGCATCTGTTTCCACGGCATGTGGATCGGCCCAATGGTACAAATGGTGCCAATGGCCCCATAGACCAATGATGATCGGCAAAAACAGGATCAAGGCTGGAATGAGGAACAGGGAGAATGCTTCCCAAACACGTTTCATCCCGGTGTGCCAACCAGCCCATGCGGTGGTAAACGCAGCAAGGATGAACATGGAAATACCTGCAATACCCGTAAAAAAAACGGTATTGTGCAAATAGTTGGTCCAGAAACGCACGTGCATGGGTTCCGAATCGGCGAAATAGGACACCACCAGGCACAACAGACCGAGTATCATAAACCCGAGCAGGAAAGTCTTTTGCTTGGCTTCGAAGGTGAATTGGTTCATTGCTCGTCGGTTATTTGTTTTTTCTTCAAAATGATTGACATCAATTACTTACCGCCCTTGGGTTTGTTTCCACCACCGCCACCGCTGTTGGATGGTGCTGGTGCTGAAACCGGAGCTGAAGCGATTTTTTTGACCTGTGCAGCTGGTACACCAAAATTTGGATTCAGGGTATTTGCACTTGCACTATAGGCCAAACCCTTGGCTGTAGCTTGTAAGGAGCGGATGTAGTGAATCACTTGCCATCTTTCTTCGAAGCTCAACTTTTCGGCGTATCCGCCCATGACGTTTTTGCCGTACATAATGGCATGGTAAAAACGACCATTGGTAGAGATGTAAAAGGTATCCAGCATAAAATTGGCTGGCGCAGCAGGATAAACACCCCCCAGGTCCCCTTTAGCAGGATTGGCATCACGCACCAAATAACCAGCACCGTCAGCTTTTTCACCATGACAAATGCCACAGTAAATTTCGTACAGTTCTTTGCCTTTGGCCAGGCCAGCTTCCGAAATGGGGAATGGATTGCCTACAATATCTTTGCTGGCTCGAATACGCTCATCTTCCGTATCTCCATAGTGGTAAGGCACTTTGCCATTCACGGGTACCGCAATGGCATTGAGTTGATTGCCACCTCTGAGGATGTTCATGATGGAGTCATAAGCTTCTGGCCCAGAATAACTGAATCCGGCATAACCACGCGGGATGGTTCCGGCGGCCGGATCCATCGGCTGGGACAAAAACTTGCGGTTGATTACACTCGCACTGTCCCAGTTGTTGCGCTTATAGTTGGCGTATGATTGCGACTCATATCCTACCGAGTGTGCCATATCGGGCATGTATTCCTTGCCAGCATAGTTGCCACCCGCAGGAGTACACGAATAAAGCAATCCGACAGCCACTACCGAGTAAAGAATATATTTAAAATTTTTCATCATTGCTTGATTTTCCTTGGTTCAAACATTGACCGGCGATCCGGATTAAATGTGCTTTTGATCAATTTCTTCCGCACCGGATGCTTGTAAGAAAGCTCTGAATTTAGCTTTCTCTTCATCTGAAGCATCGGTTACATCAAATGCCAAACAAAATTTATCATCAGTGATGCGGTCGTGCAGGGTTGGGTTCAATATCCCCGGTCCCATTCCACAAATCGTATAGAAGGTGACCACCATACCGATACTTGCAAAAAGAACCGTCAACTCAAAAGTAACGGGAATGAACGCGGGTACAGCCCAGTATGGCTTACCCCCAAAAATGATCGGCCAATCGCTGGTAAAGACCCAGGTCATGCCCAAAAAGGCCGTCAGGGTGCCAATCAAGCCATATACGAACCCAGCCTGGTGAATACGGCTTTCGGTGAAACCCATAGCATCTTCCATGCCGTGAACAGGAAAAGGGCTGAACACATCGTAAATGTCCAGGTGTGCAGCACGAGCTTGGCCTACTGCACTCAGAATCTTCGCATCATCATCATAGAGGCCGAAGAGTACATCTTTATTTGGAGATCTTGTCATTTCGCTTCGTTTTTTGATGTCCTGGAATTGGGGTTAATGCGTGCCGGTGCTGTCTTTAGTTGCGACAGATTCGTGTGCATGGGCATGTTTTTTCGCATTGCTCATGCCTACATACTGGTCGCCAGCGTTCTTCAGGATGCTCTTGATTTCAGCGATGGCCACTACTGGTGCAATGCGCGTGAAAATCATGAAACAAGTAGAGAACAAGCCCAAAGTGCCAATGAACAACCCAACCTCTACCCAGGTAGCTGAATAATAACTCCAGGAAGATGGTAAATAATCGCGTGCCAAGGTTGTCGAAATGATCACGAAACGTTCGAACCACATCCCGATATTGATGAAAATCGACATGGCAAAAGTAATCGCGATATTTTGACGTAATTTTTTGCTCCAGAAAATCTGCGGAGAAATCACGTTACAGGCCATCATCCCGATGTACGACCAGAAATAGGGCCCCATCAAACGGTTGTAGAAAGCAAATTGCTCATAGATATAGCCAGAGTACCAGGAGATGAACAACTCGGTCAAGTAAGCTACACCAACAATGTTCCCCGTTGCCAGGATCACTTTGTTCATACTATCGATGTGCTCCAGGGTGATGTAATCCTCCAGATGCAATACTTTACGGGTGATCAACATCAGGGTTTGCACCATGGCAAAACCAGAGAAGATCGCCCCTGCAACGAAGTATGGAGGAAAGATGGTGGTATGCCATCCCGGAATGACAGAAGTGGCAAAGTCAAAGGATACGATGGTGTGTACTGAAAGTACCAGCGGTGTGGACAAACCCGCCAGAATCAGTGACAAACTTTCCCAACGCTGCCAGTGCTTGGCGGATCCAGTCCAGCCAAAAGCCAGGAAATTGTACATTTTGCGGCGGAACCCGGAGGCACGGTCGCGAACTGTTGCAAAGTCAGGCACCAAACCCGTATACCAAAACAGCAAGGAAACTGTAAAATACGTTGAGATCGCGAATACGTCCCACAAGAGTGGTGAGTTGAAGTTGACCCACAATGGGCCACGGGTATTCGGATAAGGGAAGATAAAAAAGCCCAACCAAAGTCGTCCCATGTGAATCAGGGGGAACTGGCCGGCGCAAATTACCGCAAAGATCGTCATTGCTTCTGCTGCCCGGTTTACACCTGTCCGCCATTTTTGACGGAACAGCAACAAGATGGCCGAAATCAAGGTACCCGCGTGACCAATACCGACCCACCACACGAAGTTGGTAATGTCCCAACCCCAGTTGATGGTACGGTTCAGGTTCCAGGAACCGATCCCTACCCAAATGGTCCAGGTTACACAGAATACGTAAACTGCCAGCCCCGTTACAGCAAGAATGAAAGCAATCATCCAGGCAGCGGAAGGCGTACGTTCCGTAGGCCCGCAGATGTCCTCCGTGATTTGGTGGTACGTCTTTGCACCCGTGATTAAGGGTTCCCGTATTGGAGAAATGTGTCCACTCATGATTTTATTGTTAGTCCCACGAATTGAAATCGTGTCTTTTTTTTATAAAAGTTGAGGAGTTGAGGAGTTGAGAAGTTGAGAAGTTGAGGGGCAGAGCGTGCTAAACTCCTCAACTTCTCAACTCCTCAACTTTTATACTGCTTCGTTCCGGTTGACCACCTTTGCTTGATAGGTTACCGAAGATTGTACGTTGATTTCCTCCAATGCGAGGTAATTCAACGGATGCGCCGAACGCTTGGCCACTTCCGCAGTTTTGTCGTTGCGGTCACCAAAGACGATGGCACCCGTAGGACAAGCAGTTTGGCAAGCAGTTTTAACATCGGTATCCTTCACTTTGCGGCCTTCCCGCTTCGCAGTCAGTTTACCTTCCTGGATGCGTTGTACGCAGAAGCTACACTTTTCGATTACCCCACGAGAGCGAACCGTTACGTCTGGGTTCAATACCATCCGCATCAGGTTATCGGCAGTGAAAGGCAAATCCTCACCGTTGATGTAGTTCTCGTTAATTGGGAAAATATCGGCGGAGGTGTAATCCAACCAGTTGAAACGACGCACTTTATAAGGGCAGTTGTTGGCACAGTAACGGGTACCGATACAACGGTTGTAAGACATTTGGTTCAAACCTTCCGAACTGTGGTTGGTCGCGTTTACCGGACACACGTTCTCGCAAGGAGCATTGTCGCAATGCTGGCACATCATGGGTTGGTACACCACATTGGGCGTTTCATAATCCCCAAAGAAATAGCGGTCGATGCGCAACCAGGACATCTCGTGGTGACGAGAAACTTCAAATTTACCAACTACCGGAATGTTGTTTTCCGCTACGCAAGCAACCTGACAAGCACCACAACCGATACAAGCACTCAGGTCGACGTGCATCGCCCACCATTGTGACTGGGAGTAGCGGTCTGCTACGTATTTATCAAAAGGATAAAGCGTCTGGTCATTCAGGTGCTGCGCTTCGCTGCGTTTCTCCTTGATGTGTTCAAGCAACTCGGGCAACTCCTTGATGTGGGCTTTGTAAATGATCGAGCGATCAACGATGCCACCTTGATAGCCAGCTCCCAGGGTCATGGAAGTGTGCTCGTCCAAGTTGAGGTCTTTGCCGCTACTTTGATCCTTGATGGTTTTTCCATCCTTGTCTTTGCCCGTCATCCCCATACCGTGGTGGTACTGGACACAAGCAAAGTCTTTATCTTTTCCTACCGACTCGGATACTTTTACACTTGCCGCGTAGTACTGGGTATTGCCATCGGCATCAATACTCATCATTGGATAAACGTTGACCCCCACTTTGTCCCCAATGGCCCGGCCCTGGTAGCCGGTACATTCGCGGCCATAACCAATCGCCAAACCAACCGTATCCCACATTTGACCAAACTGGCGAACCGCCGAGGTGGTCACTTTTTGGCCTTTAGCTTCAACCTCTACAAAGTCGGCAGAGCCGTACATTTCGCGTTGGTTGAGGTCGTTGAGCGCGGTAAAGCGGATTCCTCCTTCATATTTCAACGGAACAGCCAGGTTGTTGCCCCATACTGTACGTGCAATTGGGTCAGGCATTTCCTGCAACCAGGGATTGGAAGCATATTTGCCATCGCCAATGGTCACCGTTTCAAAGAAGGCCAGCTCCAAACCATCCGCAGCAGGCTTGCGGACTTTGGCAGCGGCGGCATTCACATCCCCACCAAAACCAAATTCAGGAACATCCGCAGAGGGTACTTCAAATACCCCATCGTGCAGGGTGCTGTCCCAGAAGTTTTGGAAAGCAGTGAAACGGTTTTGTTTGGGGAACATATTGGCTTCCCAGAAGGCTACGAGGTAATCGTAAGCGGGTTGCTCGGAGTCTTTGTTCAGTTTGTCACTTTTCGCCCAGGTCAGCAGCGATTCTTCGGCCTGACGGGTTTTGAAAAGTGGTGCTATGGTTGGCTGAATCAAACTGTAGTGTCCTTTTTTAGGCTCAACGTCACCCCAGCTTTCCAGGTAATGGTTGCTTGGAACAACAAAATCACACGCCAGTGCGGTTTCATTGGGCGCCAGGGCGAGTGAAACTTTCAGTTTAACTTTTGCAGCAGCATCGCGGAATGCATCGCTATTGGGCAAGTCATAAGCGGGGTTGACGCCTTCAAAGAAGAAAACTGCGTCTACCTGGCCAGCGGACATTTCCCGGATCAATTTCTGGATGTTCTTGTCCTGTCCCTGACGTTGGTTGGAAGCATTGGCAAAGGTGATGGTGTTTCCGTAGGAATCCAACATCGCGTTGATCGCATTCACCAGCACTTGCTCACCGGTGTTGTTGGAACCAGAAACCACCAGGGCTTTGCCTTTGGCAGCAACGAGATCTTTGGCAACTGCCTTGAACTTGCTTGCTGTTTCAGCAGGCAATGCGGGCCCGGATACTCTGGAGCCGCCAGTAAGCGCCGCAACTTCATTGTACAAGGCCACAATTGCAGCACCTTGATGAGATGGTTTTACCAAAATCCGGTTATCGGCGTTAGAGCCAGTCAAACTCATGTGCGCTTCCACCTGGTAGTGGCGCGACATCTTGGTTTGTTTTGCATCCGTGATTTTGCGGTTCTGGATGTATTGAGCGGCGAACTCGGTAGGCGATACCCAGGTACCGAGGAAATCGCACTCAAAACCAACAATAACCTCCGCTTTGTCGAAGCTATAAGCAGGAACCGTAGCCGCCCCAAAACACTGCTCGTTGGCCTGCAACAAGGCAGAACTGGAGGCAGGATCGTAGATGACGACTTCCGTATTCGCGTAAGTGGCTTTGAAATCAGCAATGGCTTGCAGCGTCATTGGGCTCATGATGGTTGGAGCTACAATGCGCACGCGGCTACCACTGTTCAGTTTGGACATGATTTCTTTGTCGATCTGCGCCAGCGATGGGCCTTTGCCAAATTTGGCATCTGCCCGATCAACCTTACCACCTTTTACACGGTAAGGGCCGTCAAAACGACCAGAATCATAAAGGCTCAGTACACTGGCCTGGGCACGTGCACTGGTGCCACCTTTGGTTACACTGGAAAGGCTGTTGCCTTCGATCTTGATCGGGCGGCCTTCACGAGTTTTCACCAAAATGGCGCAATAATCACCCCCATTGACGAAAGAGGAAGCATAATAGGTGGCTACCCCTGGTACAATTTCGTCGGGTTTGATGACGTATGGAATCGCTTTTCTAATGGGAATGTCACAACTTGCAGCAATGGTCGCTGCACCCAAACCAAAACCCAGGTACTTCAAGAAGTCCCGACGGTTGGCATTCGTTTTATCATCAGCCAATTGTTCAGACATGGGCCGCTCATAAAACTCCTGATTGGTAATCTCGTTGTAAATCGGATCGTTTGCAATTTGATCTGTACCGATCCAGATTTCTTTATTTTGGTTTTTCATCTGAGTTGATGCGTCTGGTTAACCGAAGACCCGCTGGGCGGGCGATATCTCGCACCCACGATTAAAATCGTGGGTTGGTTCGGGTTATGCCCTCCCACGAATAAATTCGTGGGGTGGGTCTAGCCCATGACTTTAGTCGTGGGTTAATAATGGCATTTTTGGCATTCCAAACCGCCAATGTCTTCTACTGTTACTTTTTTGCGCTTTCCTTCCTGTAATTCCTGGTGGAACTTAGCGTAGTAACTATTGTAGTAGCCATTGTCTGCAAATTTAACTTCCGTTTGGCGGTGACAGTTGATACACCAGCCCATGGACAACGGAGCGTGCTGCTGTAACAGATCCATTTCTTCCACTTTACCATGGCAAGTTTGGCAAGCCACTTTGCCTACTGATACGTGCTGTGCGTGGTTGAAATATGCATGGTCAGGCAAGTTGTGGATGCGTACCCATTCGATTGGCCCTTGTACTTTTTTGTCGCCGGTCTTAGGATCGGTCAGCGCTTCTTTGATGGCTTCCCACTGCAGCGCACCTTCTTTAATGGCAGCATCCGGAGTTTTACCTCCTTGAATGGCATTGTCTTCGATCCAGGCCGTGTATTTCGACTTAACCTCGTCTTCAGAGAGGTTTTCGTAATCATCGATGTATTTATCCGCTCTGGGATCATAACCGATTGAGGCGAAGACTTTGGTCAATTCTGCGGTACCGTACTTTGAGCCAACCTTGATGGCGCGGTGACAGTTCATACAGGTATTGGCGGCAGGAATTGAAGAATGTTTACTTCTACGTGCACTATCATGGCAATAGTTGCAATCAATTTTATGCACTCCTGCGTGGGTGGCGTGCGAAAACTTAATGGGCTGATCCGGTTGATAACCTTGCTGACGCCCCAGGGCAATGGCCTGGTTTACCGTAGTATATCCACCCAAAACTACCGCAGCAAACAAGGCAAAAGCAATGACACCCTTACTCAGGAGCGTTTGCTTGAGGGTTTGACGCTGGGCAGGGAGGCCTTCTTTAACGGCCAGCATGTACTTGAGGTTAGACAGGATTTGCGCAAGAACCACGGTAAAGATGCCCAAAATGCCCGCCAACAATACAAAAAGCAGCGTATTGTTTTTCGGCTTCTCGGTCGCACCTCCGGCAGCAGCAGCACCCGCAGCAGCAGCGGCAGGATCACAAGAGCCATCGTACATACATTGGATGTACGCAAGGATGTTCTCAATGTCCTGGTCACTCAAGCCGTTGAAGCTGTTCATCACGGTTGGTTGCCATTTGGCCCACAGTTCTTTGCCCCGAGGATGGCTGTTGATCATGGACTGAGAATTGCGAATCCACAGGTACAAGTCTGTACGTGGATATGCAGCCCAACGTTCTTCTACCCCACCAAGAGCCGGACCGGTGAGGTCACTTTTCATGTTCTTGTTGTGACAAGAGGCACAATTGTTCTGGAAAAGGGTTTTCCCCGCCTTATCATCACCTTTTGCCGCACCTTGGCCAAACAAAGCCATCGTACTGAACAAAAGTGATGCCATGAGCAGTACTCGGCTAGTCAGAGACTTAAATATCATCGTACTTGCGTTTTATAACCTAGTATAACAAGATTGTCTAAACTGTCATTTTTCAGTCAGCGCAAAGATATAATTAGCTATATCTTTTTAACAAACTTTTAAGGAAAGTGTAAGTTATTTAGATCAACTCTAAATAAATTGGATTTCCTTTGAATTAGACGGATACCTCTGCTTTGATGGCGGGGTATGGGTCGTAATCACTGAGGGTGAAATCTTCGTATTGAAAATCAAAGATTTCCACCACAGCGGGGTTGAGTTTCATTTGGGGAAGTGACCGTGGTTGTCGGGAAAGTTGGATTTGGGCTTGCTCTTGGTGATTGAGGTACAAGTGGGCGTCGCCAAAAGAATGAATGAATTCTCCAGGTTGCAGGCCACATACTTGTGCCATCATCAGGGTAAGCAAGGCATAGGAAGCAATATTGAAAGGAACGCCGAGGAATACATCGGCAGAACGTTGGTACAATTGACAAGAGAGTTTGCCTTCAGCCACATAAAACTGAAACAGCGCGTGACAGGGTGGCAAACCCGATTTGACCATCACCGGAATGTCCTTAGGATTCCAGGCTGAAACCAACAAACGGCGTGAATCAGGACTACGCCGGATGTCGTTTACGACCTGAACAATTTGATCCACTCCTTCAAAGTTGCGCCATTGCTGGCCATATACCGGCCCCAGGTTTCCCCATTGCGTGGCAAAGTCATCGTCGGTTTTGATGCGCTCCACAAATTCGCTCAGCTTGTCTTTCCAAGCTGGACTGTATTTGGTTTGGGCCAAATCAGGGTTTTCGTTTTGCAACCAAAACTGAAATGGCCATTCATTCCAAATACCTACGCCGTTGCGCACGAGATACTGAATGTTGGTGTCTCCTTTTAGAAACCACAACAGCTCGTGAATAATCGACTTGATGTGGACTTTTTTCGTGGTGATTAGCGGGAATCCATCATTGAGATCAAATCTCATTTGATAACCAAAAACACTGATGGTGCCTGTGCCTGTACGGTCATGCTTGCGTACTCCATTTTTCAGGATGTGCTGGAGCAGTGTATGGTACTGCTGCATATCGGTGTCTTTGTTTATTCTTGTTTGGATGGCGAAAGGTAAAAAGGAATAATGAAAAAATGGTCATGCTTTTGCAGGATTTTAAGGATGCCAATGATTTTTTTCAATATGAAGACGGATTTTTGGCATTGTTCAGCTCCTTTTGTGCTGATTCTGTAATTATCGGGAATAGGGTTTGTGCAAAAACTCTTCCTGCTTATTTTTGTTGCTTGCAGAGAACCTAAGTAGTGGGGCAAAAATAAGTGTTCATTTTCTCTGGGCCAAAGGATTAGATAAGACACTTAAAATGAACCATTTACTTATCTAATCCTTTGGCAAAATGTACACTTATTTTTTATCGCCCTAAAAAAGATGCAATGAGTTACTCCAGCCTACGCGCTTGTGTACAGGATTTAGAAAAGCACGGCCAATTGCTGCGCATCAAAAAAGAAGTAGACCCCAATCTGGAAATGGCCGAAATTCACCGCCGGATTTTTGAACAAGGCGGTCCGGCCATTTTGTTTGAAAAAGTAAAAGGCAGCCCCTTCCAGGCGGTAAGCAATATATACGGTACCTACGAGCGTACCGATTTCATTTTCCGGCATACCCTGGAAAAGGTCAAAAGGGTGATTGAACTCAAAGCCGATCCGGCCAATTTTTTCAAAAAACCGACCCGTTACCTCAGCGCTCCGTTCACCGCGTTGAGCGCTTTACCCCTGCGCAGCTGGGGCAAAACACCCGTGCAATGGGGCGAGACGACCATTGATCAACTGCCCTTGATCAAATCCTGGCCCATGGACGGCGGGGCTTTTGTGACCATGCCCCAGGTGTTCAGTCTACCACCGGGTTCGCGCAACATCATGGAATCAAACCTGGGCATGTACCGCATTCAATTGGATGGCAACGAATACGTCACCAACAAAGAAATTGGGCTGCACTACCAGCTCCACCGCGGCATTGGGGTACACCACACCTTATACAATGAGACCAAAGAGGATTTTCGCTGCTCCATTTTTGTGGGGGGGCCACCTTCACATGCTTTTTCGGCCATCATGCCCTTGCCGGAAGGTTTATCTGAGCTGACCTTTGCGGGCATGCTGGCAGGACGGCGCTTTCGTTACACCTGGCAAGACGGGTGTGTCCTGTCCGGCGATGCCGATTTTGTCATTACGGGTACGATCCGCAAAGGGGAGAAAAAACCCGAAGGCCCTTTTGGCGACCACCTGGGTTATTACAGCCTTACCCACGATTTTCCGGTCATGGATGTACACAAGGTATACCACCGCAAGGACGCGCTCTGGCATTTCAGTGTGGTGGGCAGGCCACCGATGGAAGACAGCAGTTTTGGGTACCTCATCCATAAAATTGTCAAGCTGTTGACCCCGCAAGAGTTTCCGGGCATCAAACAAATCCACGCCGTGGATGCCGCTGGAGTACACCCTCTCCTGCTGGCCATCGGCAATGAACGCTACATGCCTTTCCGGGAGCGGGTACCAGAGGAAATCCTCACCCAGGCGAATCACATCCTGGGCTCGGGACAAACCAGTTTGGCCAAGTTTCTGGTCATCGCTGCAGCGGAGGATAATCCTGATCTGGATTGCCACGACATTGCCAGCTTTTTCAGCCATGTCCTGGAACGGGTAGATTGGACGCGCGATCTGCATTTTTACACCAAAACCACCATCGATACCCTCGATTATTCTGGGTCGGGCTGGAATGCAGGTTCCAAAGTAGTGATGGCTTGCCGGGGCGACAAACGCAGAACGCTGGCCACTACCCTACCGAGTACAGCCTTGAACTTGCCCACTGGCTTCAGCGGCCCACAGGTTGCTCAGCCAGGTGTGCTGGCCATCAGTGGGCCAGGCTTCCATGGTCATGAGTCTTATGCCGATGTACAAGTACTGGCAGATGCGCTCAACAAACAGGCTGGATTGGAAGGTTTCCCATTGGTGGTATTGTGCGATGATCCGCAGTTTCTGGCGGCTACCTTGAATAATTTCCTGTGGGTGACGTTCACCCGCGCCAATCCTTCACACGACCTTCATGGGATAGACAGTTTTATCGAAAACAAACATTGGGGTTGTCGGGGAGCATTGATCATTGATGCGCGGAAGAAGCCGCATCATGCGCCGGAGTTGGTGGCGCCGGAGTTTGGGTGGGAAATTGGAGATTGGGTTTGAAAAATACCGAAGAACTAGGCAACTTGAATATTTGGGTTCACGCAGATTTTACACAGATTTTTCCGCAGATTTTACACAGATTTTTCCGCAGATTTTACACAGAAAAATCTGCGAGAATCTGTGCAAAAATCCGCGTGAAATCTGCGTGAAATAAAAATACCAATCAATTATCATCCTCATCAAAAAGATCCTCCGAACTCAGCATATCTGCCAAAGTATCGCGGAAGGTCAATTTGGATTCGACCATATCTTTACTCACTACCTGGAATTCGGCCAAACCGTGTAGCACCAATTCCATATAGGTATACACCTCATCCCCGCTGAGTTGCGGAAGCGTGGCCTCCACGAATTTGCGTAAGCCGGCTACACTTTCCAGTGCTGCACGGAATTCTTTGTCACTCATGTCGTTGAGCAGGTTCACAGCATGTCCGCCACTGAACCAGGCCCGGATCACGCCGTATGGATCGCGGTCACGCCCTTTGCGGAGCTTATCCGGATCAGGGAAATGATCGAGGAACAATTTTTTGAAAGCTTTGCCCATCAGGTTGATCGCCACGAGGTATGGTCCTTCTTGCTCTCCTTCGTACACCAATTCCACTTTGCCTGTAATGGCGGGTACTACGCCCCACAAATCGGTCAGGCGGGCAATGGTTTTGTTTTCTCGGTTGATCAACAAACGCCGCTCGGCCGTGCTGACCAGGTTTTCGTACCCAGAAATGGTCAAACGCGCCGACACCCCACTTTTGGAATCGACAAACTCACTGTCGCGTGCTTCGAAAGCTACTTGTTCGAGCAACACTTCCAACAAATCAGGGACAACTATTTTTTCGCGTTGTTCAGCGGTAAGTTTGGCTTCCTGCTTGGTGATGCTGCGGGCAATGTCGATCGTTTTGGGGTAGTGCGTCAGGATTTGGCTCTCGATGCGGTCTTTCAAAGGCGTAATGATGCTGCCCCGGTTCGTGTAATCTTCGGGGTTGGCCGTAAAGAGAAACTGGATGTCCAGTGGTAAACGCAGTTTGAATCCGCGGATCTGGATGTCCCCCTCCTGCAAAATATTGAACAAAGATACCTGAATACGTGCTTGTAAATCGGGTAGTTCATTGATCACAAAAATGCTGCGGTGCGCCCGGGGTACCAGGCCAAAGTGGATGACCCGCTCATCGGAGTAGGCCATTTTAAGCGTAGCCGCTTTGATGGGGTCTACATCGCCAATGAGATCGGCAACACTCACATCGGGAGTAGCCAGTTTTTCCACGTAGCGTTCGTCGCGGTGCAGCCATTCAACAGGAGTAGCATCGCCCATTTCGGCAATCAAGTCTTTGGCGTAACGAGAAATGGGGTTGAGTGGGTCGTCGTTCAGCTCACTGCCTCCTACCACCGGAATGTACTCGTCCAGCAAGTTGACCAAGAGCCGCGCAATGCGGGTTTTGGCCTGCCCCCGCAAACCCAACAACAAGATATTGTGTCGCGATAGTACTGCGCGTTCAATGTCTGGCAAAACGGTATCTTCAAACCCAAGTACACCTTCAAAAATCGTTTCCCGCTTTTTGAGTTTTTCAATCAAATTGGCCCGGAGTTCTGCTTTTACCGATTTGGGTTGATAACCGCTGGCTTTTAAAGCCCCTAGAGTAGTAATGGAATTCATCTGTATGGAAGCGTTTAGAGCTTGTCTAGGGGCGGAAAAGAAATAAAGTTACATTCTGACTGGGCTCTTTTTTGATTTTGCTGCGTTACTCGTCAGTTGCGTAGGCTGGCTATGCGCCTTCCTCGTGCCTTGCCAAATCAAAAAATAGCCGGGTCAACTTTGTAACTTTATTTCTTTTCCACCCCTTGGAAGAAACTAAAACGATTGAAAATCGATATAGTTTTGCTGCCAGTCTAAACAAACGACATTTCTGTATCAAAAACCTTAATTTTGAGCGTTCTTGAACGAAATAAAAGTGGTGTTGTTCACAGCAGCATTGCATACAAACCTAACTGACATGAAAAAACTGATTTTTGGATTGCTTTTCTCTGCTTGTTTTCTACTCACGGGCTGTATCGACATTGTAGAAGAAATGACCTTGAACAAAAACGGAAAAGGTACCTATACTTTTACCATCGATATGAGCTCCATTTTGCAACTGGCGTCCATGAAAGACCTGATGAACCAGGCTGGCGCCGATGAAGAAGCCCAAAAGAAACTGGGCATGGACAAAATGGAAAAAGACACCACCATCTACTTCAAAGACATGCCCGCCGATTTGCGGGCCGAAACGGGCAATCCCGACTTTTGGAAAAAAGCCCAAATGAACATGAAGATGAGCGAAAAAGACAAAAAGCTCGTCATGCAAATGCGCCTCGATTTTGACAAAATTGAAGACATCGAGTTTTTCTTCAAAAACTTGACCAAAGTCATGAAAGAAGGTGCCGGTGAACTTGGCGGAATGCCCACCGAAGGCCTCGCTCCTACAGCGGTCGCTTTCAAACTGGCCAAAAAATCGCTGACCCGTTTGCCTACACCCAAGGCCGAAAACGCGCCAAGTGGTGAAGACCTTGAAATGATGAAAATGTTCCTGGGCACCGCCAAGTACAAAACCATTTACAACTTGCCCAATCGCGTGAAAAAAACCAAAATTCCCAACGCCAAAATCGACGGCAATACCGTAACCGTTGAAAACTCCATGCTCGATATCATGGAGGGGAAAGCGAAACTGGATGGGGAAATTTCTTTTTAAAGCATGTGTAAATTGAAAAGATTGGGGAGTGCAAGCATGCTGCCTTCTTATTCTAATCTCCGATTTTAACGTGAACTCGGGGATTTCTAGCGCTGCCATCTGGTAAGCTTCGACTTTAGTTGGGGCTTACCAGATCGCAGTTGCACACCTTCAAAACCCATAAAATGGCAATCAATATTTCAACGATTACAATCAATGCTTCCCCTCAAAAAGTGTGGGACACGATTACCAAACCTGAATGGGTAAAACTTTGGCAATATGGCAGCGATTTGATGACCACCTGGGAAATCGGCACTGACATCAAATTCAGCACCGCTTGGGAAGACAAGGTATTCGAACAATGGGGAAAAGTTCAGGCATTCAAACCTACTGAATTGATAAGCTATAGTTTGTTTGCCCCAAGACCTGAACTCGAAGACAAGCCTGAAAATTATTTCATCATGAGCTATCACCTGAGCAGCGAAAATGGCCAGACCAAACTGGAAATTGTTCAAGAGGACAACCGACCCAACGCGGTTCAAGAAGCACCGCAGGGTGAAGAAAACCCAGTATTGAAATTGTTGAAAGAGATTGCGGAAGCGGAGTGAAGTAGACAATAAAGTAGCATAACAATACATCAAAACACTATGAAAACTACTGACAACAACACGCATTTTGCTCCCGAACTGCACATTCCCAATGGGACATTCCAGATTGATTTTTACCTAAAATTTGGAGCAACTGAAATTTTTTGTTTTCGGAACGATGATGGAAGCATTCACGTAGCTGAATTGGAAATCAACGGCGCAATTTTTCACGTGCACGAAACCATGCGTGACGCGCTTGAACCAATAAGTGCAAAGGGGGTGACAACAATTATAGGTTTGTTTGTACCAAATGTGGAAGAAGTAATGCACAATGCTATTCAGGCGGGTGCAACGGAAATTAATCCTACCACAGACCATGATTACGGTTACCGACAAGGAATGTTCAAAGACCCTTTTGGGCATCTTTGGCAAATACAGAAAAAAATCTAAATCGGCATAAACCACAACACTGCGGGTAACCGAATATCAATTAATACTTTTCCATCACTTAAATATGTTAGGTCAAATGAATTTCACAAAATTGGTTCCCAACATTTTCTATGTCGACATTCAATCAGGAATTAAGCTATTTGTTGATTGCCTGGAGTTTAAGATTGGGCACAATGAAATTGGAACAGCATCACCATTTTGTGTAGTTGAAAAGGATGGGTTACGGGTGAATCTTTTCCAGAATGAAGAACTTGCTAAAAAAGACAATCCAGAATTCAGGCTTGTCACAGAGAACATAGAGGAGGTTTACCAAAATGTCGCATTAAAATTTCCGGAATTACTACATCCCAATCTTTCTCGAATTACCATTAGACCCTGGGGAGCAAAAGAGTTTGCAGTGATGGATGGTCAAATTGGGATTGTCATTCAAAAATGGTGATGATTTGGAGAGGAGGGAATAAGCCGATTTGCTACGGAAGGTCAACCCCCCAATAAATACCTTTTAATGGAATCTCCACGCCCATTGACTGCAAGGGGATCAGGGCATCTTGCCCCACGTAATCTGTCATGCTCCAAAGATTTTCTTTTTCTCGAAAATACCGCGTGACCATCCGTTCGGTTTGGCTAAGGATGAGGTATTCTTTAAAAGTAGGAATGCTGCGGTACTGTTCAAATTTGGAAGAGAGGTCATAAGCCTCGGTACCGTCCGAAGAAACTTCTACCACCAACAAAGGATTGGTGATGATGTCTCGACGGTTTTCGTAGTAACTAGGTTTTTCGGCAACGGCCACTGCATCAGGATATACAAAACGGCGGTGCTTCTCAATCCAAACCTTCATGTCGCTGGTGTATATTTTGAAAGCTAGGTGGTTTGCTTCCAGTGCCTTACCCATTTCAATGATGATGCGTGCGCAGATTTCGTTGTGCACATCACTTCCTCCCGCCATTTCCCAGATTTTCCCATTCCAATACTCGTGTTTGGTGAGGCTAGTGGATTCCATTTCCAGGTAATCCTCAATGCTGTACCGACTTGTCGCAATTGTCATGGTTGTCAATTTGACGCAAATTAAATAAAAAAAGTCTTGGAAGCAATATTACCGGGCAGCGGCATCTGCAATGCTGATTTCTGGTTCGGTTGATTCAATGTTCCGACAATTGTGTGATAGTGTAGCCACAAATTGAACGAAGTCTTCAATTTACTCACCCTCTCTACAACTCCGGTTTTGCAAAATTCCGAAAACAAATCTTTCTTCACTCCATTTTTTTCGGAACTTCGCAAAGCCGCAGCGTGTTGACTCTAATGCTTTTAACCAAGCTCAAATGATCAAAGACAAAAGACAAAAACGCGACTTGCATGCCCTCAATGTGGAGGGAATGGTGCTGTGCAATTCCCGGGATAAAGAAGCAGCACATCGGGCTGAGACGGAGGGGATTGCTACCGAAGATTGGGCGGCGGTAACGTGCAGCAAATGCCTGGAGCTGATCTATAAGCACAACAAGGCTTTGCAGGAGCAGAAAGACCCCAGCTAACTTTTAAATACAGGCAGAATTCTGCCTTTAACACCTAAAAATATGAATCAAGAAATCTCCATAAGAATTATTTTGGAAAGTCCCCCCGCAGGAGTTGACTTTGGTATTCAAAAAGGCAGTGGAAACAAATACGAAACAATTTTAAAGCAAAGATCAAGCAAGGAGGACTTATGCTTTGAATTTAAAATTTCAGTAAAAGAAAACCAAGCCGCTTTGCCTGATTTCAAAGGCCCGTTTGTTCAAGGGCCATCAAGCGAACGTTTCATTTATGTTGACATCGGAACGGCTGCGGGTCAATTCGATTCGGTCTGGACTCGTCGCTTGAAAATCCCTTTGAGAGATATTTCAGCTGAAACAATCCAACAACTGTTGACTGATGCTTCCCTCGTTTTAGAAACGAAAGTTCCAGGAACAGGCAAAGATGGCGGTCCTAATTGTGCAACGGTAAAACCTTTCCCTGGCTGGCATTTGAGCTCAAATGCATAAAAACGGCATACAACAATGAACACCAAGAAAAGTGAAGACAAGGCAATTGAGGACTAAACAAATTTTAACATACAAGCTATGGACATTTCCAACACCCACCATCAGCGGATGGCAAAAATGATCTTTGCTTCGGTCTATCCCTTGTATCTCACAAAAGTGGAGAAGAAAGGGAGAACCAAAGAAGAATTGCATCAGGTCATCACGTGGTTAACCGGCTTCGATGACCAGAAGCTGCAAGAACTCATCCAGGAAAAAGTAACGTTTGAAACTTTCTTCCAACGAGCTTCGCTAAACCCCAATGCACCGCTCATCACTGGCCTAATCTGCGGCTATCGCATAGAGGACATCGAGAATCCTTTGACGCGGCAGGTTCGGTATTTGGATAAATTGGTGGATGAGTTGGCGAAGGGCCGGAAGATGGAGAAGATTTTGCGTCAGGCGGTATGATATGCTTCGCATGAAACCAGTTTCACCAAAATACAACTCAATGACACTCGAGGATTTAAAAAACGAAGCCATCCATTGGCGATTTACCAAGTATAAACTAATCAGCCTGAGCATTGGTCTTTCAGCATTGTTATTTTATGAATTCGTTGCGCGGCCTTATTACCGACCCTATATTTATGCCCATAAGATTTATGATTTTCATATCGCGGACACATTGGGTAATTCCCTGGGAACAATTGCTGCAATCTTTATACCGATTGGTCTTTTGACAAACAATAAAACGCACGGTTATTCCTTGATCAAACTATTAACAGCTAGTGTGGTTATTTATGAAATCGGACAACCTCTTTTAGGTAAACCCATTGATTTTTGGGATATTCTCGCAACCCTTGTGTCAGGAGGAATTGGTTTTTTCCTATTTAAATGGCTTTTTGGGCCATCAGCAGAAATTGGAACTAACTAACCGTGCTTTGTAGAAACAAGCTCGCATTGTTCCATTATTTTTCGGAACTTCGCAAAGCCCCAGCGCGTTGCCAGTAATGCGCTCAAACAAACTCAAATGCCCAAAGACAAAAGACAAAAACGCGACTTGCATGCCCTCGATAAAGATGGAATGGTGCTATGCAACTCCCGCGACAAAGAAGCGGCTCATCGGGCTGAAACCGAAGGGATTGCTACCGAAGATTGGACAGCAGTAACCTGCCGCAAATGCCTACTGCTGGTCTATAAGCACAACAAGGCACTACAGGAGCGGAAAGAACCCAGCTAAAATTTTAAAACTCAATAAAATTCATCCCAAAATTCCCCACTTTCACAACTCCATAACAACTCCTCTCCCCAAATCGCCGTACGTTGTGGGTTAAGAGCTTGTTTGATTTTTTTGTTCGGGCTACAAACAGCCCATTTTTGCCTAAATTTCGTTCCGAAAATGCTCATTTAGCGCTGCTAAACTCCGCTTTTCGTGCCTCATTTAGACAAAAATGGGCTCGTTTTCGCTTCCGCCCAAAAACTTAAACAAGCTCTAAAATCATCCACACCATGAGAACAACTATTTTAATCCTCGCCACCCTGCTCTTCTGCACGGCTATTTTTGCCCAAAGCAATTACTCTCAGGAGACCCTCGACAAGATCAAAGAGGTGGAGAACAACATCACCGGAAACTTGGTCGTCAACGATGCCCGCCCAAACACCATCCTTGAACGGATGGCCAAATACAAGGTAAAAGGTTTGAGCATTGCGGTCATTCAGGATTACAAAATTGCCTGGGCAAAAGGATATGGCTGGGCGGACGAAGCCGAAAAAAGACCCGTCACGCCCGAAACCTTATTTGAACCCGGTTCCATCAGCAAAACCTTGAACGCCTTGGGCATTTTAAAACTGGCGCAGGAGAAAAAACTCGACCTCTACACGGACATCAATACCTACTTAAAATCCTGGAAATTCCCTTACGATTCCTTGTCAAAAGGAAAAAAAATCACCCTCGCCCATCTACTAAGCCACACCGGAGGTTTATCGACGCATGGTTTCCCGGGGCACAACATCAAGGGCCCCACGCCTACGGTGTTTGAGGTATTAGACGGCAAATCTCCAGCGGTTACGCCTGCTGTACGCAGCCTGTTTGAACCCGACTTGAAGTACCAGTACTCGGGTGGCGGCACCACCATTTCACAAGTCATCCTTACCGACATCACCGGGCAAGCCTACGATGCCTGGATGTACGAGAACGTATTGAAGCCCATCGGGATGGTCAACAGTACTTACGCCCAGCCGCCCTCCAAAGACAAACGACGCTTGTGCGCCTCTGCTTACCTGCCTGATGGAACCCCGATTGCGGGTAAATTTCACGTTTACCCGGAGCAGGCTGCGGCGGGTTTGTGGATGACTCCAAGTGACCTATGCCAGTACATCATCGACATGCAATTGGCCCAGCGAGGCAAAGCCTCCAAAGTATTGAGCCCGGAAATGGTAAAACTGCACCTGACGCCTTACCACAACGAATCAGCGGCCATGGGTACTTTTATCATGGACCTTCAGGGGGCCAAGTATTTTGAACACGGTGCTGGAAATGACGGTTTTTGTGGCCAATTTTATGGCAGTCTCGAAGATGGTTACGGCGTGGCGATTTTTCTGAATAGTGAAAATGGAAGGTTATTGTACGAAGTGATTCAAAGTGTAGCCAAAGCCTACAACTGGAAAAACTATTACCACGAACCACAACGAAAAACCAGCATTGCCGTATCCGACGAGGTTATCAAAACCTACGAAGGCCTTTATTTATACGATGATTCCTTTGCAGCCGTTGGCAAAAAAGACAACGAGTACCATTTTTTCACGGGTGGCACCTATGCAAAGATGTATTATACCAGCCCCACTCGGTTTTTTAACGAAGAATTTCAGGCAGTAAAAGAATTCATCAAAGACGATAAAGGAAACATCCTGGGCTACACCCGCACGGTAGGAGACAAGGAATTTCCTATAGCCAAAAAAATTGGCAACCTGGATACCCTCAAGTTGGCCAATCCATTTTTTAACCAAATTGGCTGGTATTTTTTCGAGCTTAAAAAATACCCGGAGTCATTGGCCTATTTCAAACGCGGGGTGCAATTGTACCCGGAAGACCTCAACATGGCGGTTAACATGGCACATCTGTACCTATTCAACAACGATTACAAAAGTGCCTTGGCCATTTACAAAGCGCATCAAAAGAAGATGGTTAGGCCCGATTTGAGTTTTGAGAAATTGATGCTGGATGATTATACCTACTTCAAGGATCACAACTATGATCTGAAGCTGTTCGATAAAGTTTTTGCGGAGTTGAAGGTCAAAAAGCCGAAGGTGCATTAAATTCAGCCTCAAAAGCTAATGATTCATGCCCATCAAGTTCATCTTCCTCATCATCCCCGAAGTGCATTTGCTGGACTTGGCTGGTCCTGATCAGGTGATCAGTGAAGCCATCGATTTTGGTGCTGATTTTAGCATTGAATATTGTGGTATTCAACAGGATGTTCAGACTTCGGCGGGGCTAGGCATTAGCCCCTTGAAACACTTTTCAGCAATTGAGCACCGTGCAGGTGACTTCATCATTGTTCCTGGTTCAAGAGTGAAGTATATTTTTTCAGATTCCTTTAAAAAAAATAAGGCGCTATTTCAATGGCTGGCAGCGGCGCACCTTAAAAAAGTGAACATGGTCAGCATTTGTCTGGGGGCTTTTGTTCTTGCTGAAGCTGGTATTTTGAAAGGATTGGCTTGCACTACCCATTTTCAACTTACCCGACAACTACAGGAAAAATTTCCAACGCTCAAGGTACAGGAAAACACCTTGTTTGTGTCGGAGGGAACTGTGCACACAAGTGCGGGCATTGCTTCGGGGATTGATTTAATGCTGCATCTGCTGGAACAACTTACCGACAGCTTTTTTGCCCATAAAGTGGCTCGTGAATTGGTGGTGTATAAGCGCCGGGATGGCGTCGCTGAACAAATCAGTGCCTACTTCCAGCACCGAAATCACATCCATTCCGGCATCCATAAAGTGCAGGATTACATCATCGGAAACCTTGAGCAGAAACATTACCTTAGTCATTTGGCCGATCTTGCGAATATGAGTGAACGCAGTTTTACCCGCATTTTTAAAAAAGAAATCGGACTCACGTTAAATGAATACATCAACAAAATACGGATAGAGAAAATAAAGGAGCTCCTTAAAAATCCTGATTTTTCCAAAAAACAAATCGCCAACAAGGTGGGGTTAAGTAGTGAAAAGCAGGTTGGGCGATTGCTAAAAACAATTGGCTGAAAATGTCCAATATTTGACCTGATGCAGTGGCGCAAGGCCGTTACTTTTGGGGGATAAGAACTTACTTATTCCTGTTTTATATGTCAATAAAAATTCTTTTACCTGCATGCCTCCTACTCTGGTCGACCATCACTTTGTTGGCTCAAAATGTAGTCACTTCAGCAGTAGACATTCGCCATTACAACATCAATCTCCAATTTGACTGGGGTAAAAAAAAGGCAATGGCTGAAGTAACCATCTCCCTTGAATTTACCCAAGCCACCCGATCCATCCAGCTTGCAGCGCATGATTTATGGATCCATGCTGTACAGACTGCTGCAAAAAAGGAGCTTGTGTTTAATGTGGATACCTTTGCCCATCGTCTGGATCTGACTTTGGATAAAACCTACCAGACTGGCGAAAAATTAGACCTCATCATCACTTACGAAACCCGGCACCACAACGAACCCGACCCCAATGCCTTAGGCGGCAGTTTTGGCAAAGGAATTCGCTTTTTTCAAGGCACTCCAGCAAATCCCATTAAGCGTAAGCAGTTATGGTCGCAAAGTGAGCTACAAAACACTGCGTACTGGTTGCCTTGCAGCCCTGATCTGGCCGACATCAGCACCACCGCATTCAGTGCTACGGTGGAATCAGGACTTACCTTTATTGCCAATGGCCAATTGTTGGAGAAAAGAGACAATCGGGATGGAACGGTTACCTTTCATTATCAAACCACCCAGGCCTATCCAATCTACCTAACGGCGTTTGTCGCAGGCACCTATACCGATTTGGTTCAACATGTCAGGGGCATTCCGCTACATACCTTTTGTTACCCTGACGAGCGGGAGGCGGCCATCGCCACTACGGTACGTTTGCCCGATATGTTGCAGTTTATGGAAAACAAAACCGGCTTCGCTTATCCCTATCCACAGTACGCGCAAGTAATGGTACAGGATTATCCCTTTCCAGGTTTGACCGGGCAAAACAGCCTCAGCATCATTTCCGACAACATGATTGATGATTATGGCACGCATCGGGATTTTTTATACCTCTGGGATGGGGTGGAGTTTAATGCCTTGGCCAGTCAGTGGTTTGGGAATGTCATCATGCCCAAGAATGTGGCAGATACCTGGCTGGCCAAAGGATTTGCCCAATACTTTGAAGGCCTGTATGCCACAGCAAAAAACGGCACCGAAGAATACCTTTTGTGGTACCATCCCTGGGAAAGCGGAAGTGTTTTTGGAGATTGGAATGCGGGAAACCGCCATCCCATTGTACCTGAAAAAGTAAGCAATGCAGAAAATTTTGCAGCCGACAGCTATGCCAAATTCAGAGGCGCCCTGGTGTTGCGGATCTTGCGCAAAGAAATAGGCGACGAAGCCTTTTTTAAATCGATCCAATATTTTGTAAAAGAGCATGCTTTTAAAATGGCTACCACCCGTGATTTTCAAAATGCAGTAAAAGCAGCCAGCGGGAAAGACCTGCAATGGTTTTTTGACCAATGGATCTACAAAACCGGACATCCCGTTTTTCAGGTAAGCGGTGTTTATGATTCCCAAGCCAAACAGTATCGCCTGAGTATCAAACAAATTCAGCAAAAAGACAGTTCGGCTACTTACCCACAAGTCAGTTATTTTCAAGGTAAAATGGAACTTGAAATCGACCATAAAAAGGAAGTGATTCAATTGAAGCCTCAGCGCGACAATCATTTTATTTTTCGCTTACCCGCTGCGCCCAAAATGGTCAACCTAGATGTGGAACAAACCTGGATCGTAGAAATCCAATTTGAAAAAACCATGGATGAGTGGCTGCACCTGTTTTTGCATAGCCAGGATATGTCTGCTCGCAACATTGCCATGACTGAATTGGTACAACTTGCCGTGGAAAAGGGTACTTCTGCCCTGGATCGCAATACCATCATCCAGGCTTTTCAACAAGTGATCCGGAGCAAAGCCTATTGGCGTTTTCGTTTCAACGCCATTGGGCAACTGAGGGCCATCCAGGCATTGCCTTATGATCAAGCCACGACTGAGTTGTTGATTTCGTTGATAAAAAAAGAAAAAACCTGGGTAAAAGCAGCTGCGCTGAGCAGTTTGGGCATGATGAACGATACAAAGTATGCCGACTTATTTATCAGCTGCCTGACTGATTCCAGCGATCGTGTAGTGAATGCCGCTGCCATTGCATTGGGGAAAACAAAAAGCCCCAAAGCCTTTGAGGCATTGCTGAAATTGAAAGATAAACCGTCCTGGAAAAACCAAAGTTTAATGCATTGCCTGGCTGGTTCGGCGCAATTGGGCGATGCCCGGGCGGAGGCGATTGCCGTGGCGGCATTGGCTGACAATCAGTCGCCGCGCTGGTTTTTGGGCAACAGTTGGGATTACCCTTTTGTAGCGGCTCAAACTTTGGCAACATTGGGGAAAACCGAAAAAGCGTATCCGATCCTGTTGGAGCGATTCAATCTGGCAATGGAGGAAAACAACACCGACGATATTTTCCATCAGGTGCTGCTGATTGCCACCTTGGCTAATCCTCAAGGCTTGGAAATATTTGCACGTTTGAAAAGTAAATACCAACATGATGAACCTGCCATGGCCGCCATCCAAGCTTTTGAGGAACAATTAAAGGCAGCGGCAGCTAAAAAATAATGCACGATGAAGCCATTTAATACCTATCAAACCCGCCCCATTCGGTTTTTGGGCTTGGAAAAATATGGCGATTGGACCATCAAAGTGTACAGTATATCCAGCAAAAATGAGTATGCAGATGGGCGATTTATTGCATCAGCAAAAGCAAATATTCCGCTATGGCTAAAAACCGTTGCCATCACCCAACTGCCCAGCTATCATATAGCAACCCTCATCATTCACGAAGGCCGAGAAGCTTGTTTTGCCATCATCAGTTGCTGGGTTGATGAAAATATGCTGCAACTGTTTGCTTATTTGGCAAGCCCTACAAATCCTGAGGAATACCAACTTGTATCTGATAAAGGTATAGTTAGCTGTGTTTGGGAAATGGCAGTACTTTGGTTCGAACGCAATGCCTGGGTGAAATATGTACTCCAACAACCCGATCATCCGGATGCGTTAATCCATTATTTGCAACAACATTTAAATGAAGATGTATGAGGAACGAGGTAAACTTTTATTCATTTTTTATCTCCAACCAGCTTAAGCGTAAACTCCTTGACCGCATCCACCTTGCCCAAATACTCCTCAATACTTTGGGTAACATAATGATCCGGTAAAATCCCCACCTCATCGGGTAGCGAAGTGGCCGTAGATTCATGGGTGTTGTTCGCTACGTAATATTCCAATTTCGTGTGGGCCAGTCTGCATATTTTTTGCCCCGCCGAACAAAATTGGTTTGACCCCAATTCTTCGCCCACTATGGTGCCCCGCTTAAAAACTTTGACCAGCGACATGAAATGCCCCGTGGTAGACTGTCCATTTCCGTCGATCATAAAGTAGCATTTCCCTTTAAAGCGGTTGTCAAAAGGAGCTACAATCTCTTCGCCATCAATCTTTTCGGTTTTTCCTTCAAACTCGGATTTGGAATAATAAAGAAAGGGTTTGGCCATCAAATACCGCAGCAAATGAATGCTGGATTGTTGAGAACCGCCCCCATTAAACCGCACGTCGATGATCAGATTTTTAATGCCTTTTTGCTGGATTTCTACAAACGTTTTGTCCATAAATGTGGTGAACACACTTAGGTTGTTCCAGGGATAATAGTTGAAGGAAGCAATCGTCAGTATGGCCGTTTTAGGATCGTCCGTCAACACTTCAAAGCATAAACCATTGTCACAACGTTTGATGGATGCATCATCGTAGGGATCTTTAAAAGTTGTGGCTTGGTGCAATACGATGGGTTCTTTTCCTCCTTGCGTGACGATCGAATAAGTCTCTGGAAAGCCTAGCTCATACGGGATCAAACCGGTGGACCACCAATTGAAATAATGCTTCTTGGTCGTTTCCGTGTAGCCTTGCGCGGGAATATGTTTGTAAATACCAGCGACGATTGTCGCAACCGCCACGCCGTTGATGCTCAGAATTTCGTCTTTTAGCTTCAGCTTATCGGCATTGTTTAGAGGGTCAATCACAAACAATTGATTGTTCACCCAACGGGTTTGCAGTGGGAACCTCAAGGCAAGCGGTAACATAGCATTTTCAGGATAAAAACTGCCCATCGTAGTATGGGAACAATGCACATTGGCAATGATTTCATTGCAATGCCAGGCGAATTCGCCGTAGGTGGTATGCGGAGTAATCAGGGCTTTTTTCGCTTCAATGCTTTTCCAGAATGCTTCCTTGGAGATGAATTTGAGCGCGTTGGGGTGTACTGTGGTCAAGGTTTGGCCCAATTGATCCAAATCGGCTTTGTATTGCTCTGGCGTGAACATTTTCACGAATCTTTCGCTGGGTTTTTCAGGTTTTTTATTGGGATTTTTAATGCGTTCAAGGTAGTCTTCTGCATTAAAGTTGTCGGGATTGAGCGCGAGTGATTTTTTATAGTTGGCCAGGGACATTGCGGTATCCCCACTGCTCAGGTAGCCTTCGCCCAAGCTATCATAGGCATTCGCAGAGTTTGGGAATTCGGCCAAAATCAACTTAAATATGGCGACGGCCTCGCTCACTTTTTTATTCCACAGCAATCCGTAACCATACATGGTCAATTCATCTTCGACCCCAAAAGTATAGGCATCCGGGCTTTCTTTTTTTAATTGGTAGTACAGCGCAACTCTTTGCTCAACGGGCAAATGGTCAAACTCTTTAAGTTTTTGTACGATCGATGCTTTCACGATTTTTTCCCCACCCTCTTGGGAATCACCAACTGCAGCGCTCGTATTCTTATTGAGCCCACAAGCGATGAACAAACTGCAACACAAAACGATCCAACAAATGGCATTTGTACTGGTCTTAACCATAGCGCTGTTTTTTTCCAAAAGTAAACAGGCTCGTTCCGACTAGGTATTTATTCGTGTAAATTAATGTAAAGGAGATGTAAAAGGAATTGCGCTCACTCCCAATCCTTGTCCTCCAATTCAAAAAGTAGGTCCATTGTACAATTCAGCACCTTGGCAATTTTAAAGGCCAACACAGTAGATGGAACAAATTTACCGCCTTCAATGGCAATGATGGTTTGGCGGGCAACTTTTACTTTTTCAGCCAATTCCGCCTGGGTCATATTGGATCTTGCTCGTTCGACCTTGATCAGGTTTCTCATTGCTCTTCATTTAAGGTCAACTGGTGCTTCAGGTAATAGAAGCTCCCGGTGGCTAGAATTAAAGTCAGGGCCATAAATTGATAGGCAGAAATAGAAAGAATGGTATCATGCCCTCTATCAAAATGCCAATTAAGGAAAAGATAATTGTACAAGTGTGTAATGAAAAAAGCGACAATAATTGCCCTGGCCAAGGCTTTAAATTTAAGGCCCTGGATCATCTCATCGTCGGTTTTTTCTTTTGAAAAAAAGACAAAAACCAGACCCCAACTGAATCCAATGGCCAGTTCATTGAGGTCAAAAACTCCTTTCTTGTGGTGCTGCTGAAAAAAACTAAAAACCCCTGCGGCCATGATCAGCAAGCCCAAAAATTTTGTCCAATGTGAATACGGAAAAGGGTTCTCTTTCATAAAATGTAATTTTTAGACTACCAAAAGTAATGCATAGATTACATTTAAGCAAATTTAGGGCCTCTTTTTAGAAATTTTGCTTAGTGCCTGTAATCGAAATTCACCTTATCTTTACCAAACAGATGCACTAAGAGCATGTCTAAATATTTTTGATTTGACTGCACACAAATCACAATACCATACCTATGGCAAAGCAATTGTCACCAGAACAAAACGAAGCACTATTCAGCACTTTAAAAACCCGGTTTGAAAAAAACCTGAACCGCCACCAAGGGCTTGACTGGGCACCAGTACAAACAAAACTGGAGGGCAACCCTGAAAAACTGTGGTCGCTCCACGCAATGGAAGAAACTGGTGGAGAACCGGATGTGGTTGGTTTGGATAGCAAGACGGGCGAGTACATTTTTTACGATTGTTCCTTAGAAAGTCCTAAAGGTCGCAGAAGTATTTGTTACGACCACGAAGCCCTGGAATCAAGGAAAGAAAACAAACCGGACAATAGCGCGGTGGAGATGGCCGTCGACATGGGTATTGAACTGTTGACTGAAGAAGAATACCGAGCGCTACAGCAACTTGGAAAATTCGATGCCAAAACATCGAGCTGGATCACCACGCCTCCGGATATCCGGAAATTGGGTGGCGCTATCTTTTGCGATTTCCGCTATGGGAAGGTTTTTGTGTACCACAATGGCGCGGAGTCTTATTATGGGTCGAGGGGGTTCCGGGGTTTGCTAAGGGTTTAAGGGCATGTTTAAAAGCTAACAACATCTACATTCACCAAACCAAAAAAGAAAACAACATGAAACTAGGCGCATTTTCAGTAAGCCTGAGTGTCAAGGACCTTAACGCTTCTAAAGAATTTTATGAGCACCTGGGCTTTGTCGTCTTTGGTGGTGGTATGGACAAGAATTACCTCATCATGAAAAATGAGCACACGCTCATCGGACTGTTTCAGGGCATGTTTGCAGGCAACATTTTAACTTTCAATCCGGGTTGGGACGAAAATGCCAAGAACCTTGAAGAATTTGACGACATTCGAAAAATCCAACGCCAACTAAAAACTAAAGGGATTGCCATACATCCGGAAGCAGACGAAAATACAACCGGACCTGCAAGTTTTATGGTAACTGACCCCGATGGGAATGTGGTGCTATTTGATCAGCATCGCTAGAAGCTAACTCAATTTACATATAATGGTCACGGCTTGATCTGAAAATTTCTTTCATGCTCGACCTCTTTAGATGTCCTTCTTTGCATCGTTCATTCAGCTAAATTTTTCCTGATAATCCTGTAAAGTATGAATGGCCTCGGTTTCGGTTTTTCCCTCTGTTCGTAAATAAAGTGAGCAAAACTTCGTCCAGATGCTCTTTGCTGACATCTACCACTACCGCATCTAACATCTTGTAACCGCCCGTTTCAACGGGTGGATCTAAGCGTACCCACCCTTCACATCTAACATCCTTCCAGAGGCTCCCATCATGAATTTTTAGTAGATGCGAGCCTCTGGAAGGATGTTAGATGTGAGTAGGTGGGCGGCCTTGAGCCCCGCCGATAAAGCGGCGGGTTACAAGATGATAGATGTATCTGAGCAATAAATCCCCGAGCTCAGGTTGAAATTAACAATTATTTTGGAACTTCGCAAAGCCGGAGCTTGCTTCAATGATATCTATAGCACAACAGCAAATGAACAAAGAAAACCATCACAATTGCATCGAAATCGACGAGTTACTTGAAACAACCAAGCTAAACATTGAAAAGTACGGACTTCAAGTAATCATGGTGGATTCAAGCAGTTATTTGCCATCTTTTGCCTACAGCATTGGTTTGTGGGAGAAATACAAGCATCCAGAAATCATCTGCTTTGGATTACCGCGTGACTTGTCACATGCCATCCTGAATGATGTAGCTGATCTGGTAAAGGAAGGTGACAATTTAACCCCCAATAAGACTTATCTCAATATTTTCAAGGACAGCAAGGCTGAATTTCTAAAGGTTGACCAGGAAAACATCAATGACTATTTCAAAGTGACGATTAAGCACTACAACTCCGACCTTTTCCCAGCACTTCAACTGATTTGGACCGACCGAAATGACAAATTTCCCTGGGAAAAGGATTTTGAGGAAGAATTCCTTTATGACCAACCGTTACTGGACAGAAATGCAGCCTTTAAATTTAGAGAACCCAAAAACCTCGCAACTTTTACCACGCGCCAATGGCTCGAACTTCAAAAACCCATCCTGCGCGTCGTCCACGACAATGACGGTGACTGGCAATTCTTAACTGGTGACCAAATGCCTGAAGACATTGCCATTGTAGCATTGGAAGAACTTATCCGGAGAGACAAGACTTTGAACGAAGTTTTTGATCTTGAATATGGAGAAGGAGCGGATAGGGGATATATTGGTGGGCCGTGGGTGCGAAGTGAAGTGGAGGGCGACCTAATAAATTAAGAATAAACATTCTTTGGACGTTTTGTGCTTTTGGTTTATCTTTATGAAGAGGGTCAAAAGGCACGTAACTTTCTTTTTACTAGTGGCATGAATATTGAAAATCATGTTTAGGAATAAACTTTATGGAAAACCAACATGAAATTGGGCAAATTCTAAATGAAGTTCAAACTATTTCTGACTCTTACGAAAGAGTTGCAGAAGTAACAGGAGAGAATTTTAATATTTTCTCCATATTGCAAATGGAATCGGATGAAGTTGCTACTCATTCTAGATTCATTGCTGAATTACTTAATAGAAAGGGTAGACACGGCCAAAAAGATAAATTTTTATGTAACTTTATCAAACTTTTTGCAGTAGATTCAAACATAAATACTGCAAAGAGCCAAGTTACGGTAGAGTATCATATTGGAAAGGTTGAGATAGAAAAAGGTGGCCGGATTGATATTCTAATAAAAGATGATGAGGACAATGTGATCATGATTGAAAACAAGATTTATGCAGGGGAACAATACAATCAACTTTTGCGGTATTATAACGCATTCCCAAAAGGTAAGTTATTATATCTTACACTATTTGGTGACGATAGTAGCCAGGAAAGCTCAAAAGGCATATATAACAACATTTCTTATGAAAACGATATTATTACTTGGCTTGAAGAGTGTAAAAAGGATGCGGTGAATGTTCCTATTTTAAGGGAAACTATTTCACAGTATATAAACCTGTTAAAAAAATTAACCCACCAAAATCTGAATAAAAAAATGAATCAAGACATCATTTCCAGAATTCTGAAAGATAAAAAAAGCTTAACCGCGTATAAAACTTTATTCGATCTTAGTAAAGATTTGAAAAAGGAAATAATTAAGGACATAACACAAAAGATAAGAATAATGCTGGAACGAAAAGGGTTTATTAATATTGAAACTATGGATATAGATAAAGATAGAGGCCGTTTAGCACAATTTGAAACACCTACTCTTAATGCAAATAAGCTGCGTTTTGTTTTAAACTTTGAAAGTAATAATTATTCGAATTTGATACTTGGATTTGTGAATGTTGAGCCTAATCAAGCTCAAGATTCTAGATTGTTAGAATTGATAAAAAATGAATTTCCAAAAGCTAAGCAATCTGCTTGGTGGAATTTTTATATGTTGTATGAAGAATATAGAGATTGGTCTTTTACAGGTTTAAGTGAAATTTACTTTGATAATGATGAAACATTCTATAAAGATTTAGAAAATAAAATTGATAGAATGCTTGCTATATTTGAAAGTAGAGTGGAATTGTAACCCCAACGAATAAAAGAGCTGGAAAATCCCTCCTTCACTATAAGATTTAACCCTTCTCGGAACTTCTCAAGCAGAGCGCTCGTTGGTGATCCTACAGCGAATACAGTAAATTCCCACTTAAAACCCAACTCATGATAAAAACCTACTTCGTAGACTCCTTTACTTCAGAACCGTTCAAAGGTAACCCGGCAGGAGTATGTCTACTTGAGCATGACATAAGCCCCGAAAAAATGCTGAACATTGCTGCGGAAATTGGGTTTTCTGAAACTGCTTTTGTCAAAAAAACAAACAGCGATGGAGTCTACAGCATCAGGTATTTTTCCCCAAAAAAAGAAATCCCTTTATGCGGGCACGCTACGCTGGCTGCGGCCAAAATTTTATTCGAAAAAACTCCAACAGGTGCCATCAGCTTCATAACGGGCGAAAATTTAAACTTGACCATCAACAAGAGTGACCACAACATCGTCATGGAGTTCCCCGTCTATGATGTGATTCCATTGGCAACTCCTCTTACGGTGCTTCACGCCCTAGGCCTAGAAGCGGTGATCAATACCTCCTATAACCCCAAAACCAAAATCATCTTGTTGGAGATCGCCGACTCCGATACATTAGCTGCGTTAAAGCCTGACTTCAACGCGTTAACCCACTCTTACGAAAACATCAATGGCGTTTTGGCAACAGCCGCATCCAATACCGCAGCATACGACTTTCACTATCGCTACTTTTGGCCCTGGGCAGGCACCAATGAAGATCCTGTCACCGGAGGTGTGCAGACTTTCCTGGCCAAGTATTGGTCAAGCAGGCTGAACAAGACAAAAATGAAGGCCTTCCAATCTTCACAACGAACCGGGTATATGACCGTGGAGTTAATTGGCGACAAGGTTTTGATCTATGGAACTGCCGTGATTGTATTGGAAGGCAATCTAATCGGGGATTAGCAACAAGAGGTACGAACAGGTTTACATCGTAGCCCCAAAAGACTAAATTCTCCCCTTCTCCTCCTTCAACCTCTTTTTTATTTTACTCAAAAACTCCGCCGAGATCCCCAAATATGAAGCCACCAGGCGTTGCGGAATCCGCAATTCAATCTTCGGATATTTTTGTTGAAAAGCCAGATAGCGGTCTTCTGCTGTCATGCTGATGTTTTGCACGATCCGCTGTTGAAACGCGACAAAAGCACGCTGAGTCACAATTCTGAAATAACGTTCCAGCTTGGGAATTTGCTCGTACAGCAACTCCAGGCTTTCAAAGGGCAATTCCAGAATCACACTATCCTCAATGGCCTGCACATTAAACGTGGCGGGCACCTGCAGGATGAAACTGTTCAAGTCACTGATCCACCAGCCTTCGATGGCAAACTGCACAATGTGTTCCTGCCCATTCAGGTCAATAAAATAGGTGCGCACACTGCCCTCATTCACGAAGTTGGTGCAACGGCTTACTGCCCCTTCATGCACCAGAAATTGCCCTTTCTTGACCTTGCGCTCCCGCAAACAAGCGATGATCAATTGCTGATCTCTTTCACTTAGCGGAATGTATTGCTGCAGGCTTGTAATCAACAGGTCACTTCTCATCTTGAACCAGTTCAATGAAATTTGATAATGTAGTTCATTTCGCAGGTTTTGCTTCCACTGCACCTTTGCATCAACAAAACCAAAACTAAAATATGAAAAAGTTATTGACACTCGCACTCGCCATGCCAGCTATCTTGGCGATGGGCCAAAACAAAGAAGCAGTAGGCACCAGCCCTTGGGGCAAAGCGGACGAAATTGGTACCCTCAACATGATGAGCGATGCCTCCAAATTGGCCATCCTCAGCAAGGTCAAATCAGGCAAAACCTATGACCTGAGTGTGGAGTATTTTGTGGGCATGCCCAGTTTTCATGCCCTGGGCGATCCGGCCTACCAATACTGGCTGACACACACACCCCGCGGTACAGTAGTCGACAATCCGAATGGCTTAGGGAATGCGATGAATGAAAAAGTCAGCTACACCGGCGATGCCATTTCCATGTACACGCACATGGGCACCCACATCGACGCGCTCAACCATTTTGGCTTGAATGGAAAAATCTGGAATGGCTTTTCAGCCGATGAACACCTGGGTGACAAAGGCTGGAAAAAAACGGGCGCCGAAACCATCCCCGCCATTATCGCCCGTGGGGTGATGATTGACATACCTGCCTCGAAAAACAGCGAAAACCTGCCCGCCAATTACCGCATCAATGCCGCCGACTTACAGGAAGCACTGCGCAAACAAAAAATCAGTCTACAAAAAGGGGATGTAGTGCTCATTCGGACAGGGCAAGCCAAACATTACGAAGACGCCCATAAATTCCTGGACCAATATCCGGGCATCAACCTGGACGCGGTCAAATGGCTGATCGAAGACCAGCAAGTCATGTTACTGGGAGCCGACAACCTGAGTTTTGAAGCATTCCCACCTGAACGCGCCGACAACTGGGTGCCCGTACACACCTATTTGTTGGCCGAAAAAGGGGTGATGTTCATCGAGCAGATGTTTCTGGAAGAATTAGCGAGGGATAAAGTATACGAGTTTGCCTTCATTGCATCTTCGTTAAAGTTGAGAGGTGCCAGCGCCGCACCGCTACGTCCCATTGCTTTGCCTATTTTTGCAAAATAATTTTTTGATTCTCTAACCCAAATCATCCAATTCAACATGAACCAATTCCATTTATTCGCCTTGATCGCCGGATTGTTGCTACCCCTGCAAATTGCTTTCAACAACAAACTAACCCTGTTTTCCGGCAACCCGACTACCTCCTCCCTGATTTCATTTTCAGTAGGTACACTGGCATTGATCGTGTACAGTTTGGCCAACCCTACGGCTTTTCAAAAATCGCTGCAACAGCTCAGCCAGGCCCCATTTTACGCCTGGCTGGGCGGCCTGGTGGGTGCATTCTACATCATCAGCTCCATTGTCGCTTCACCCAAAATAGGCATTGCCACCTTTTTGGCGCTCATTATTGCTGGGCAGATGGTGATGTCGCTGGTATTGGAGCATTTTGGTTGGCTGGGAACAGCCGTCAGATCCATAAGTTGGGTCAAAGTGCTGGGTTTGGCTTTGATTTTAGTTGGAATCATTTTGGTGAAAAAAATGTGAGCACTGAGCCTTGGGGCCACTTTACCCAAAACGCTCCGCAATTGGGCAAAGTAGTTTTTGGATTCACCTAAAATTGCTAATTTTAATGGCAATTCAAGCAGAATGAAGAATATTCCCATCAGACAACTCGGCACTGCTCAATCGGAGAATCCGTTTCTTGGTCAGTTTAAAATACGCAGGCTCGAAGGTATTGTCGGTGAGACGGATTTGGTGCATCAGCTTCATCGGCATGATTTTTTCTTCATTCTGGCTGTACAAAAAGGAACAGGCCAACATACAATAGATTTTACGCCGTTTCAGGTGCAGGATCACGCGGTTTTTATTTTACGTCCTGGGCAGGTGCACCATCTGGAACTTAAAGCAGGATGTACCGGCTTTTTGCTGGAATTTAATACCGAATTTTATTCCCCCAAAGACAAGGTCGCGAGCCAACGTTTAAGAAAAGCAAGCAATAAAAACTACTGCGCACTGGAGTTGAATAGGTTTAATAAACTGTATGCGGTATTAAGCTCCATGTTCCAGGAATACAGGGACAAGCAGGAAGGATATCAGGAGGTCATTAAAGCCTGTCTCGACATTTTTTTCATTGAATTTGTAAGACAAAGCCCCAATCCCAAAGGGGAGTCAAAAGTGAATAGCCCTTATACCCAGGAGCGCTTTGAAGAATTTTTAGCCTTACTGGAAAAACACCTTGCTACGCACAAGCAAGTATCCCAATACACCGATTTAATGAGCCTCTCGCCGTATCAGCTGAATGAAATCACTAAATCTTCAGTAGGTAAAACAGCTTCGGAATTGATCAATGAACACATTGTGCTAGAGGCCAAAAGATACCTCCTGGCAACGCCCAATCAAGTAAAAGACATTGCCGACCTCCTGGGCTACGAAGACTTTTCCTATTTCATCCGGTTTTTTAAAAAGCATACGGGCTATTCACCCGAAGCCTTCCGGCATAATTTCAAATAGATCCTGTACAACTCCAGCATTGTCCTACCCTGCCCCCAGTCGCTGCCTTTAATTTTGTGGGTACATTTCAAAATTCACAAAAATGAAAATAATCATTGTAGGTGCATCTGGCACCATGGGCAGGCACCTGACCACAGCCTTTGAAAAAGAACATGAAGTGATTACTGCCGCATCCAAAGGCTGTGATGTACAGGTTGACATTACCTCTACAGAATCCATTGAAAACATGTACAAACAAGTTGGTCCTTTTGATGCCCTCATTTCTACTGCTGGCCCCACATTTGTTGGCCCCTGGAAAAAACTGACTGATAAGGAATTTCGACAAGGGGTGGAAGGAAAAATGATGGGACAAATCAACCTGGTCTTGATCGGGCAACACTACATCAACCCTAAAGGCTCCTTTACCCTGATCACGGGCGCATTGTCCCATGACCCGCAGAAAAACTTTGCCAATGCATCCGCTGCCAACGGGGCGGTGGAAGGATTTGTAAGGGCAGCAGCCATCGAACTAGAACATGGAATCCGCATCAATGCCGTAAGCCCAACCGTGATTGAAAACTCACCACAATATTTTCCATTCTTTCCAGGCGATATCCCGGTGACCATGCAGCAGTTGGAGTATGGTTTTCGGAAGGCTGTGTTTGGGGCAAATACAGGGCAAGTGATTAAGCCTTGATGCTCGGTAGAAATTTCAAGCAACCCTTCAACTTTCTCTGGTTCCGAAACATTTACCAAGGGTAAGGGACGGAAGAAAAATAAAGTTACAATCTGGCTGACTCTTTTTTGATTTTGCTGCGTTACTCCTCAGTTGCGTAGGCTCACTATGCGCCTTCGTCGTGCCTTGCCTAATCAAAAAATAGTTGAGCCAACTTTGTAACTTTATTTCTTTTCCGTCCCTTAGAAACCGATGTAAACCGGTTTCTAAGTTTGTAGCCATCTCATTAGGATCAACAGCAACAAAACCATGGAAATAGGAATCGACAGTTTTGCAGCAGCGCACTTTACCGGAACCGCCAACGACCCCGCAAAAAACATCCAGGCCATGGCGAACCTGCTGGAGCGGGTGCAATTTGCCGACGAGGCTGGCCTCGACGTTTTTGGCATCGGGGAACACCACCGCAAGGAGTTTCTGGACTCCGCGCCAATCACCATCTTGTCTGCCGCTGCGGCCATGACCAAACGCATCAAACTAACCAGCGCGGTTACCGTGCTGAGTGCCGCCGACCCGGTGCGGGTATTCCAGAATTTTGCCAGCCTGGACATCATTTCCAAAGGGCGCGCTGAAATCATCGCCGGAAGGGGTTCCTTCATCGAGGCCTATCCACTTTTTGGGTTTAGCCTGCACAACTACGATGAACTTTTTGCCGAAAAACTGGACTTGCTCCTACAGATTCGCGAAAACGAAGTGCTGACCTGGAAAGGCAGGTTTCGCCCGGCGTTGGACAACGTAGCGATATATCCCCGACCCGTGCAGTCGCCGCTGCCCATCTGGCTGGGCGTGGGCGGCACACCCCAGTCTTTCGCCCGGGCGGGTAGTTTGGGTTTGCCTTTGATGGTAGCGGTCATTGGTGGCGAAACCAGGCGTTTTCGTCCTTTGATCGACTTGTACCGACAAGCGGGAAAAGAGGCGGGTTTTGCCCCGGAACAGCTCAAGGTAGGGCTGCATTCGCTGGGATACGTGGCTGAAACTACCCAGCAGGCCAAAGATGAATTTTATCCTGGTTATGCCGAAGTGTTTACCCGCATTGGCAAAGAGCGGGGTTGGCCTCCGGTTACCCGACAGCAGTTTGAAGCGCAGGCCGGGCATTTTGGTGCCTTGTTGGTGGGTGGACCCGAAGAAATTGCCGAGCGTATCCTGCGGCACAGCGAGGCCTTGGGAGGCATTTCGCGTTTGACTTTTCAAATGGACAATGCTGCATTGCCACAATCCAAATTGCTGAAATCAATTGAGTTGATTGGGGAGAAAATCATTCCGCTGGTGAATGGATAAAAAGAGACCTAGTGCACTAACATCAGGGTGATTACAAAAGTAGTGCCCTCTCCTGCTATTGTCTCCACGCTTAGTGTTCCACCGTGTCCTTTACTGATGATATCATACGCCAAACTCAGCCCCAAACCCGTGCCCTGCCCTGTAGGCTTCGTCGTAAAAAAGGGCTGAAAGATTTTGTCCTTGATGGTTTCTGGGATACCATTGCCATTGTCTTGTACGCTGATTTCAATGGCGTTTTCCAATTTTTTCGTACGGACAGTCACAGTAGGGGCGTAACCTTCAATCCCTTGCTTAGCCTTCTCAGCAACCGCATAAAAAGCATTGTTGATCAAATTCAGCAGCACCCGACCAATGTCTTGCGAAATGACGTCGACTTTGGGTAACGTTGCATCAAAATGCGTTTCCAGCGTAGCATTGAAACTACTGTCTTTGGCACGCAGACCGTGATACGCCAGCCGCAGGTATTCATCAGCCAGTGCGTTGAGGTCGGTGGGTTCTTTCACGCCTGTGCTGGTACGCGAATGTTCGAGCATCCCCTTGACGATGGAGGAGGCGCGTTGGCCGTGGTGGTTAATTTTTTCCTGATTTTGTGCCAAATCATTGGCCAAATCGATGATGAGCGCTTTATCGGATTCGGGTTTTTCAACTTCTTCTTTGAGTTCTTGCGCGAGCTCAACGCTGAGTTCCGAAAAGTTATTGACGAAGTTCAGCGGGTTTTGAATCTCGTGGGCGATGCCAGCGGTGAGCTCGCCGAGGGAGGCGAGTTTTTCGGATTGAATGAGTTGAGCTTGGGTGGATTTAAGGGTTGTGAGGGTTTGTTCCAGAATGATTTTTTGTGCATTGATTTCTTCTTTTTGATTTTGTAATAAGGTATTCGCTTTTTGTTTGCTGCGATTATTCAGAAATAGCATCAAAGCGACCAATAAAAAGATGCCTAATGCAGAGATTAAAGTATACATCCTAAATCTGTTCTTCGATTCTGTTCTTAGTTTTTCTTGTTGAAATTGTTGTGCTTCTATTTTACGTTGAAGCTGGTTTTGGGTATTCTGTTGTTCCAGATTTTGGCGTTTGTATTCATTTTCTGCATTTTTTTGCCTTAGTTTTTGGGTTTCTGAGAGGAGCATTAATTCAGCTTTCAGGCTGTTGGCTTTCAAATTGGCTACTTCTTCCGCTTGTTTCGCTTTTGCCAATGCTTCTTTTTCATCAAAGTCAAATTGCATTTGAAACGCCGTTAACTTTTTGGTGTTTTCTTCATTAAAAAAACTATCTCGATAAATAATGTATTGATGATAATGGGTGAATGCGTCTTTCCAGTTGCCCATTTTGCTGTTCACACTCGAAATATATAAATAACCATCTCGCTTTTCTTCTAAATAGCCATCTGTTTCTTCCAGGTATTTCAATCCCTGCCTCAATAGTGAATCAGCCAAGTGAATTTTGTTTAACTTCAGGTAGGTATTGCCAATTTCTATAAGTAAGCTATTGGCAACTGCTTTATTGTTGATGCTATTGTATGATCTTTGTGCCAAGAGGTAATGATTCAGTGCATCAGTATAGCTACCTTCAGCAGCTTCGGCGCCTTTTTCTTTATTTATTGCATCCCCTTTTTTTAGGTAAATGTTTGCTAAACTGAGGTAGGCAAAGGGCAATCCCCAACGGGGTAATTTAAGGTCTGGGCGTTTAAATAGTTCCAAACCTTTAGACGTATTTTTAAAAGCTAAATCAAAATTTCCTAGCCTTAAGTAGATGTCTCCAATGTTAATAAAGGACTGTGCGATGCCCCATTTTTCATCAATCTCTTCCCGTACTTTCAGGGAGAGTTGGTAGTTTTGCAGTGCTTCGGGATAATTCTTTTGATTTGCGTTTATAAATCCGATGTTGTTGTATGCTTGTGCAATTTCCGCTTTGTCATTTAATGCCTCAAACTGCTTTAAAGAGATAAAGTTAAGTTTTAATGCTTCAGCAGAATTTCCTATTTTGTCGGCATACACTATTGCCAGGTTCCTCGAAAATAAAGCTGCATTTCGGCGATCTTTGATTTTTATGCTTAGTTGTAGTCCAGCTGAAAGGTACTTGATGTATTCAGACTGATTGGATTGGGTATAATATATGTTCCCAACGTTCCAATATCCTCTTATTCGGCCTTTGTTGAAGCCTATTTTTTCGGAAAGCGCCAGGGCTTCTTTGGCGTATTGCAAAGCTTTTTTGCTATCATTTTTTTTACTATAATAGATTCTAATTTCATTTAACGTATTGATCTTGTTCGTATCTTCTTTTTGAGTGATTAATACTTTTTGCAAGGAATCCAGTGTATGACTTTGGCTGTACACATTCACGGTAATCAGGACAAATAACAACTTGAGAAAAATTACTTTCTTCATGTTCCTAAATTGGTAATTTTATCGAAAATTCAGTGCTTTGGCTTTGAGCTGACTCCACTTCCAGCGTCCCCCCATGCCCCTTCACCACAATATCATAGGAAAGAGAAAGCCCCAAACCCGTGCCCTGCCCGGTCGGTTTGGTGGTAAAAAACGGCTGAAAGATTTTGTCTTTGATGGCTTCGGGGATACCGTTGCCATTGTCCTTTACCTTAATCAGGATTTGACGATCAATTTTTTGGGTAGAAACGGTGATAGTTGGTTGGTACATAGTGTCGGCGTGACTCGAAGTCACACCGACACTCGCCCGCTGTTGCACCGTGCTTCGGCTTCGCTCAGCAACCGCATAAAAAGCATTGTTGATCAAATTCAGCAACACCCGTCCAATGTCCTGCGGAATGACTTCGATTTTGGGAAGTGTTTCATCAAAATGCGTTTCCATCGTCGCATTGAAGGTATTGTCTTTGGCCCGCAAGCCATGATAAGCCAGGTGCAAATATTCATCGGCGAGTGCGTTGAGGTCGGTGGGTTCTTTGACCCCCGTACTTGCCCGCGAGTGTTCGAGCATACCTTTGACGATGGATGAGGCACGTTTCCCGTGGTGGGCGATCTTTTGTTCATTGCCCTGGATATTTTTGGCGAGGGCGATGGCGTCACCTTTGTTTCCCTGTTCAATCTCTTCGGTCAATTCATCGATCAGTTCGATATTCAATTCCGAGAAATTGTTGACAAAATTCAGTGGATTTTGAATTTCGTGGGCGATACCCGCGGTGAGTTCGCCGAGGGAGGCGAGTTTTTCGGACTGGATGAGTTGGGTTTGGGTGGCCTTGAGGTGTTCCATGGCCTGTTCAATTTGTGTTTTCTGTTGGTTGACTTCTTCGACCAGTTGGGCCAATTCCACGTTTTTGAGCCGAAAAATTTCCGATTCTTTTTGCGATTGCGCTACCTGGTGGGTGATCTGCATGTTGAGAATCCGTTGCTGAACAGCTTCGTTGTTCACTTCTTTTTCCAGTTCGGCGTATTGTTCATAATGGTACAAGGCCAGGGAAAGGTCGCCAGCGTGTTTGTACGTTTTGGATAAATTGTGGTGAATTTTGTACAAAATATCCTTGGCTTTCAGTTCTTCAGCGAGGGTTAATGCTTGCTGGAGGTAATCGAACGACTGCGGCAGGTTGGCCTGGGCAAAAGCGCTGCCTTCGTACAAAGCTCCCAGGAAGCAATAAATCTCGGCCCGTCCCTTTTTGTCTCCTACTGATTCCCGAATCTGTAAACTGCGTTGCAGGGAGTCGAGCGCGTTGGTATAATCTTGCCGTTCCGCGTAGATTCGTCCCGTATTGAACAAGGTATTGCCCCGGCCTTTTTGGTCACCGGTTTTTTCGGTAATGGCCAAACTCCGGAGGCAATGATCCAGCGCTTCCGGGTACTTTCCTTGCTGGAGGTAAATGTTGCCCAGGTTGTCGTAACAACCCGCCACACCCCAGAGGTCGCCAATGGTTTGGCGGAGGGTCAAACTTTGTTGGTAATAATCCAGGGCATCCTCAAAACGTCCCATTTCGGCATAGACTCCGCCGATGCAGTTCAAGTGATAAGATTCCGGCATGATCTCCCGGATGGCTCGGGCAATGAGCAGCCCTTGCAGGGCGTGCTCAAGGGCATTGTTCAAGTCACCCAGGTATTTGTAGGTAATGCTCAGGTGGTAAAGGGTCAGGGTTTCTTCTTCCTGAAAATTGGCTTCCCGGCTGAGGGTGAGTGCCTTGTACAACTCTTCCAAGGAAGCGGCATAGTTGCCAAAACTGCGGTAAATGATGCCGTAATATTCATGAATGACGGCTTGATTGCGGATGTCCTTGCAGGATAAAAACAATTGGTAGGCCTGATTCAACAGAGACAATGCCTCCTGGTATTGGGCCAAACGAATATGGCAAAAGCCGAAGGTGCGCAAACCTTCGGCTTTGCCTTTTTGGTATTGAATTTCTTCGGAAAGGCGTAGGGCTTCACTGCTCAATTCAAAAGCCTGGGTACTGTCGGCCACCCTTAGTTTCCAGGCTTTTTCATTTAAGCCATCGATCGTGGTGATGCGTTTCTGGTGCTTTGGCTCCGCCTTTTTTTTCCGCATGATTCAAGCGAATTTTTAAACCATGTAGTATTCCCAGGCAATGCGATCCGGATCTTTGAAGGCAATGTAATTTTTACCAAGGGTGGCATCAAATTTCACTCCAGTATTTTCAATGTTTGCTTCGCTAAGGGCTTTAGCAACCCGTTGTAATTCCGCTTCATCAGTACAGCCCAGGGCGAGGTGGTCGATCCCAACATTAAATGGACTGAACACCTTGGCCCCTTCTTCTTCGGCCGGGCCGCGGACGCCTATGAAGGTGCCACCTGCCACAAAAATGAACAAATTGGGGACTTCAAGAGCAATGGGAAAGCCCAGGGTGCCGTGGTAAAAAGCTTTGGAACGCTCAAAATCGGTGCAACGCAGCGCGATGTGGTGAATTCCGGGTGTTTGGATGTTGATTGGCATATGATTAAAGTTTAGTTGTTTACTTGAAGCATGCAAAGTAGCCTCGGTTGAAGCGTCTGGTTTCCAGGAATTAAGATAGGCAATTTATACGAGAGCGGCTTATTTTGAGCGCTGCGAATTCAAAAATAAACGAAAAGTAGGGAAAAAAATATTTTCAAGCCGAGTATTCGCCCTTTGTCGCAAGTCTATTTAGGTGCATTCGGGGGACTGAGATACGGCGCTAAAAAACGATAAATCTCCACTCTGGACTCCTTGGCCAGTTTCGTGTCAATGCGGTTGAAGATATGCCCACCGGGTGCTTCCTGATAAATTTTGTAGTCAAATTTTTTTCCATGCGCTTTTAAGGCATTGATCAAGGCTTCCACTTCCAGGGAGTTGACGTCTTCATCGTTGGTATTGGTGTGAATCAGGAGCGGCGTTTTGAGCTTTTGGGCGTTCCAGACCGGGGAGCGGCGGCGGTATTCGGCCACATTGTCGTTGGCATCCTTGCCGATGTGGTAGGGGGCCGCAAATTCATTGCGGTAAGCTTGTGATTTGTAGCCCATGCGGGCAATCAGATCGCTGACGGGGACTCCGGCATAAGCGACTTTGTATTCTTCGGGATGTTCAAAAATATTCATCAATGTGATCATGCCACCATGGCTCCAGCCCATGATGCCTATCCGGGAGGGATCCACCTGGGGCAGGTTTTCTACTGCCCATTGTTTGCCCGCCAACACGTCGTCGTTTTCGTAATCGCCATAGTCGATCTGGCGGTAAAAACCTGCGCCATAACCAGTGCTACCGCGGTATTCCGGTGCAATCACAATGTACCCCTGATCGATCAACTCGGCAACGATATGGGCATTAAAGGTGTTGAAATCACCATGCACGCCCCCGTGAACCAGTACCATCAGGGGTAACTTGTTCGAGGAAGCGAATTTTTTGGGAATAAAGGTATAAGCCTGGATCACCAGCGGATTTTTGGCACCTTGCCCAGTGGGGTTGCTGATTACATGGGGTGGTTTGCTAGTGTAACGCACTTTGTCGATGGTGGCTAGGTCGCCCAGTTTTTGGTGCCACATCAAGTCGTCAACTTGTTTGGATAATCCTTGCTCTAAAAATTGCAGGCGGTCTTCGAGGGCTTTGACGCGGTCGGAGAGGTCAGGGGTTTGAGCAATAGCGATTGTGGCGATCAAGCTCAAAATGAAAATGAAGTAAAGTTGGCGCATACTTTCGTGATTTTTTGTGGTTAAAATAAAAGGTAAAAATTTAGCACCCCGACTCCGTCAGGGCTATATTTCATATTTTTCGCCCGCAGATCGCGCAGATTTACGCAGATTTTTCAAAAAACGGACATTATCTGCGTAAATCTGCGCGATCTGCGGGCTACTTTTTCATATTAAACTCCGCCGTAGGCGGGGTGCTAAACTTTTACAATAAGAGATTTAAACGTGCAAAGGGAAAGAAATGATAAATTCAGTTCCCTGGCCTTCTTTTGTTTGTACTTCCAAAGTCCCGCCATGCCCCTTGGTCACAATATCATACGCTAAACTCAGCCCCAAACCCGTGCCTTGCCCGGTCGGCTTGGTGGTAAAAAAGGGTTGGAAGATTTTGTCGCGGATGGTATCGGGGATGCCGTTGCCATTGTCTGTTACCCTGATTTCGATGGCATTTTCCAGTTTCCGAGTGCGAATAGCTACTGTCGGTTGATAGCCCTCCATTCCTTGTTTGGCTTTCTCGTTTACCGCATAAAATGCATTGTTGATCAAATTCAGCAGCACCCGACCAATGTCTTGTGGAATGACCGAAACCAAGGGCAAATCTGGGTCAAAATGAGTCTCCAGCGTCGCATTGAAACTATTGTCCTTCGCCCGCAGGCCGTGATACGCCAGCCGCAAGTATTCATCAGCCAGTGCATTGAGGGCGGTGGGTTCTTTTACCCCTGAACTAGTACGGGAGTGCTCCAGCATTCCTTTGACAATGGAAGATGCGCGTTGGCCGTGGTGCTTGATTTTTTCCTGGTTTGATGCCAAATCCTTGGCCAAATCGATGATCAGTGCTTTGTCGTATTCAGATTTTTCAACTTCTTCTTGGAGTTCCTGGGCAAGTTCTGTACTGAGTTCGGAGAAGTTGTTGACGAAGTTCAGCGGGTTTTGAATCTCATGCGCGATACCAGCGGTGAGTTCACCTAGGGAGGCGAGTTTCTCGGATTGGATGAGTTGAGCCTGGGTGGATTTAAGGGTTTCCAGCGAGCTCTGCAATTGCGTTTTTTGGCTATTGATTTCTTCCTTTTGTGCTTGCAGCAAGGCGTTGGCGCGTTGCTTCTGTTGGTTGTTGCGGTACAGAATAAAGGCCAGCAAAAGCACGCCGCCCAGGATTGCCAGCAAGCTGTACATTTTTACCCGGTTTTGATAGGCCACCCGCTTAGTTTCGATTTCCTGTAGAATTTTTTGCTGCCTTTGTTCTTCTTTGAAGGTCAGGTTTTGCACTTCACGTACTTTTTCAGCACCGGATACACTGTCGCGGGCGGCTACGGATAGGTCGTTGTAGTAGAGCGCTTTGGCATAATTGCCCTGCTGTTCGTAGGTTTTGCGCAGCAAATTGGCTGCCGCTTGCATCACCTCAAAGCCCCGAATTTTGCTAGCACCAAGATAGGCCTCTGTCGCGTGATGGATGGCGGAATCTAGGCGATTGACCTGGGCATAATATTTGGCCAAACTTAATTTACTTTCGTTGATCGCGCTAGGGAAATCGGCGCGGATGCCTTCACGCAAACCTGTGCGGAAATACTGCAAGGCCTCCTGGGTTTGATTGGATTGCAGGTAGAGTTTGCCCAACAAATTACAAATCTGGCAGTAAAAGTATGGAAACCAGCCTTCGAGGGGCATTTCCTGGATGCGGAGCTGGGCAACCTGTGCGTAGTACATCGCAGAATCCCGCTGCCCCAGTTTCTCGAAGAGCTGCCCCAAACGCATGGGGCCAGCCGGGTATCCTCTGTTATCTAAGAATAACTTCTTTTTCAAGCGGGCTTCGTATTCCTGGTATGATTGGCGGGCGTAATGGAGTGCGCGCTGCAGGTCACCCTGCGCTTCGTAATTATTGGCCAAAAATGCCAGGGCCATACTGGCATCTTCCTTTTTTTTCTCGATATAACGCAGGGCCTCCTGGAGTAGATGAATGGACTTTACGGGTTCACCGGTCATACCGTAACTGTACCCAAGTGTGAGCAGGTCACCCAACAATCGATCTTCGTCTCCAATTGCTCTGGAAATGCGCATTGCCGCTCTAAAATCTGCTTGAGATTGTTTGGCGTCGACAAACTGGTTGGCCAACCCCCTTTGAAAGAGTAAGTCACGCCGCGCGGTATCCGTTTTGGCTTGCTTCAGTTCACGGGTCAAACTGTCGAAGTGTATGGGTTGCATGCTGTATTGAGCCAGCAAAGCAATTTGGAACAAACATAAATAAACCACTAAGTTCAGCTTTTTCATATCAGAGTTTCAAGGTGCAGGATAAAAAATAAGCCCTGGGCTGAATGCTACCTGTGTAATATACAACATCCGGGTTGGCCGCCCTTTTTTCGGGCGAAAAATTCTCGATATCAAAGGTTTCAAAAGGTAAACCACTGGTCGTAGGGCCATTCCAATTCATCAACCCGAAGGTATTAAACAGGTTATTGATGCTGGCTTGAAGCTGGACTTTGGGCGATAGGGCATAACCCAGGTTAAGGTCGAACTGGCTAAAGGCAGGCAAATAAAAGGTTTCGCTGCTGTTGGCGGCGCGGCGGCCCATGTAGTACCAGTTACAGTTGAAATAAAGTTTGCCGGCGGTATACGTTGGAACGAGGTTCACAATCAAGGGCGGCGCCGCACTACTGATCTTTTTGTTGGATCGGTCGATCAGGGTATCATCGGCGGGGCCATCCTGGCGTATGTCATAAAATTGGTACCGATCGGCCGTAAACTGCTGGGTCATCGCACTAGCCCGGATGCTCCAGTGTGCGTTGAAGGTATAATTGCCCTCCAACTCCAGGCCAATGGCGTGGGTTTTGTTGTACAGCTTGGGAGTAGCGTAAAAGGTGGCCAATTGTCCCACATTTCGCCCGCGTCCAATCTGTGGTATTCGATCCAGTGCGCTATAGAACGGCGTGATAAAAAAGTGATTGCTTCCACTGGAGAGTTTTACCCCCAATTCCATCTGGATGGTGCGCTGGGCTTCGATTTCGAAAATGTCGCTGTTGTCATAAAAAACATTGTAATCGGGCGTTTTGCTACCTTGAGAATAGCGGGCATAAAAAGCCACACTGGGGTTTAGGGTATAATTAAGCCCCGTTGAAAAAGCAAAAGTATTCAAAGGGCTGGAGTAGTTGAGATTTTGCCCCAGCCCATAAGTATTGTTGTCATAAAGCGTGGTTGAATCGCCGTCCACGCCCCCTTTGCTGCGTACCAAATCGGCGCTGCGCACATTGGAACCCTCTACATAAAAATGCTCGTAGCGAAAACCCCAGTCCAGGTTGAGTGTAGAGGAGACATCCCAATTGTGGCCAAAGAAAAGTGCCGTTTGCCGAACTTTTGCTTTATTGAAAAATACGCCCCCGTTGCCGTAGCTGGCCAGCCCTTGTGCGTCGGTCACCTGATAGACAGGAGCATTGGATACATCGGACGGCGTATACTCAACACCCACAAACTGTGGCTGGTCTTCAATGGTGCCAAAGCCCTGTGCGGCAGGCGGGAAGATGTAATCTTGAAGTTGGGAGTTTGAATAAAAAACCCCAGCAGTAAAACCCATGTGCTCCAACTGTTTCTTGAGGGTAAATTGATTCATAAAATCCCGGATGTAGCCGTCTTCGATGCCAGTGGGATTGTAAAAGACCGAGTTGGGCTGCACTTCGGAGCCAGGCAGGTTCAGGTCTGCTGTGAATTTGAAAGGGAAAAAAGAGTTGCTGAAATCCAATTCTTGTTTGACGGTGCCGTAGGATGCTTTGGTTTTGGTATTGTAAAATCTATAGGTGCCAAATTTGCCAAGGAGATCGAAAAGAGCGTAGAAGTAGAACTTGTCGACCGCGAAGGGAAAAACGATCAGCGGCGCATTGGAAAGCAAGGATTTATCAGAATAACGCAGGTTGTTTTGCAGTTTCCAGCCTTTGCCAAAGCGGTGTTCCCAATTTAGTCCAGGCGCAATTTCGCGGTAGTGATTCAGGTTGCGCGTGTCGTATTCTACCCCACGTAGACCCAACACGGAAGCAGGATAGCTGAATTTCAGCAGGGGGTTAAGTGTCGAGGAACTGTTGGTAAAGTTGCCTGCCGGGCGTGGATTTTCAAAATCGACTGTGGGCGTCAATTCAAACTGCACGGTTCGGTCGTCCAGGTATTTCAGGTTGAACTGGATTTGGCCGTTTTTGTACTTTTTGAGTAAGTTGCCTTTGAGTTGCCCGCCCCGACTAAGGGGATAACCAGGGTATTTGGCACCATTGGCATAGCGGTAATGCCCACCGATGTAATAGGTCAAGGAGGGGTTGTTTTTGCTCAAAGGCCCACCAAAACCAGCTTCCAGTCGGTAATAAGGGTTGCGGCCATTGCCTTCCAAGCCCACCCGGCTACGCACTTCGCCGACAAAACTGGAACCGCCCGTTTTAGTGATGTAGTTAAAAATCCCTCCTGGCGCATTGACGCCGAGAATAGAGGCCGTGCCGCCCCGTACAGCTTCCAGGCGACCAAGGCTAATGTCGGCACGCAAAAAACCATCGGGAGTGAATTGCCCTGGAGCGGGTACAGTGGGGAGCCCATCTTCCTGCATGGATACATAGTTGTAATTGCCCCCCAGGATCATGCCGCGCACCACGACGCTATTGTAGATTTCGCCCCGAGAAGTATTGGTAAATACGCCCGGTACCTGGCGCAGGAGTTCGGTTGCGCTGTTGGGCACCATACGTTCCAATACGCGGCTATCGAGGGTGGTGATGGCAATGGAGGATTCGATGCGTTTGCGGCTGTCAAAAACCCCCGTCACAATCATTTCATCCAGGATTTGGACTTCTTCCTCCAGGTTGATCACGACCTCGGTTTCACCCTCGGTATTGATGGTGACAACAACTTCTTTCCTAAAAAACCCAATGGAAGTGACGACTAGCGTGAGGGATTTTTCTGCTCGAGTCGACAGAGAAAAGGCCCCGTTGGGATCGGTATAAGTACCCGCTTGGGTGCCTTTTATTTGTACGGATACCCCAGTAAGGGGAACATTTTTGGTATCTTTGATTGTACCACGCAAATAATTTGTTTGAGAAAATGAAGTAGTGAAAGAACTCAATAGCAAAAACAAACCGAAGAAATGGATTAGTCGCTTTTTCATAATGCAACGGGTTTTTAGGCGTGAGGTAGGGTAAGTTTCAACAATTTCTAGGAATTAGCAATTTCAATGTACTGATGATGGAACTTCCCGGGCTGCCCCTTAAATGTAAGCATCGGGATGCAGGAATACCAAAAAGACTTTCCCAATGCGGCGTTCGGTCTTCCGAATGGTAGGAAATAAAATCCGAAAGGAATGTTATAAAGTAAAACAATTCTAGATTCAATACCGGAATGCAGCCTCCATCAAGGCTTGTTCCTGCTTGGGAATACCGATTTGAGTAGCCATTTTCCGCCAGTCGCTGACCACTTTTTTGACTTGCAACAGAATCTCCTCCATTTCTTGAGGGCTTAATTGGAAGAATTGCCCGACGCTTTTGGCCAATTCAAAATCGAGGGCATTGTTGTCCATGTCTACATTCAGGGCCAATCCGTGTTTGTCGGTAGAAGGGTTGAGGTCGTAGGCAGGGCTGAGGTTCCAACCATTGGGGGACAACAAAAAACCATGATTGCGCAGATGGTCATCGGCGTTGGAAACGGCAATGTGAAAGACGATCCGCCGCCACAATTGCTGCAAATCGATTTTGATGTTTGCTCCGGAAAAACGGATGAACTCTGCCAAATCGAGATAACTTGGTGTATACGTTTTGAGCGTTTCTTCGTTGTTTCCGGTCATGGTCATCGCCGAGGCAAAGTGGATGCGTTCACCGTTCACCCGATCAAAACGTTTGGTCAAAAAGGTATGGTGTTTGCCACTCACTTTCATCATTCTGGATTCGGCCATAACTACTCCCGCCGCCAGAGCCAGCTTGTAGAGCAAGAATTCCCATGCTCCTTTGTCAACCTCATCGTGTTGGGAAGGAAATTTTGCAATCCATGGCTTGCCCTGTTCGTCGCGTAGATTGGCTTTGGGGCGGGCACCACCCAGGGATGAGCCGGGAGCAACCAGTATGGCCAGCCATTTTTTGATGTCTTTGCTGTCTCTATCAGACTCGATGACTTGGGCGGCTTGTTGCAATTCCCGGATCGATGAAATGGGGGGAATTGGGTAATGTGCTGAATCGCTCAAAAATGGGCCATCAGGATCTGTTTTGAAGCGCAATGCGCCCATCCGGCTTTCGTCCTGTACACCAAGTAAAAAATCAATGTCGTAGAGCGTTGGGCTGGGTTTACCTGCTTCTTTGGCCACTTGTGCAGCCCTGCGTTTCATGAGCGTACGTCCCCAACGGTCGGGCATGGAATCGAGAAAAACCCCGAAGTTGTCTTTACCGTTGGGGAATTGCGGCCCAGAAAACCAGCCGATGTCCGGATCGAGCAGGAATTGTTCTTTTGACTGCACCCAATCCCGTGCGTATTCGAAGCCAAAAGCCTTCCTACCTTTCGCCTGATGCGCCGAAAGGATACCCACCATTTTGGGGGTTTTCATCCCCAACCAATGGGCATAAACCCAAATGTCCGTTTTGTTTGTAGTCATTTCTGTTTACCTAACAGCTCCAAATCCTGCAGTTTTCTGCCCAACTCATCGTCCGCAGCCAGTTTTAAAAAGTCATCCTGTAGTCCCAGTACCCGCAGCACATTGAAATAAGCACCCATAGACACTCCTGGGTTCCCTTTTTCTATTTGATAAAGGGTGGCTCGGTTGATGTCGGCGCGTTCGGCTACTTGAATAGTGGTCAGTTTCCGTCTTTTCCGGGCCAATTTGATGTTCTCCCCAACTTGCTCGAAGATTTTTTGGTGTTTTGGGAAAAGCACTAATCTTTTACTTTTCATGAAATGTTGTTTATTATTAGCAAATTTATTCTTTTTGCATAGAATAAGCAACATGTTTTGGCGACTCCGAACCTCAATGATTGTTTAGGGGCAAAGAAATGATGAATGTTGAACCTACCTGGTCTTGGCTTTCCACTTCCAAAACTCCTCTATGCCCTTTAACGATGATGTCATACGCCAAACTCAGCCCCAATCCCGTACCCTGCCCTGTAGGTTTGGTAGTGAAGAAGGGCTGGAATATCTTCTCGCGAATGGATTCGGGGATACCGTTGCCATTGTCCTTTACCTTAATGATGATCTGATCACCCGTTTTTTGGGTGGAAACGGTGACGGTTGGTTGGTACATAGTGTCGGCGTGACTCGAAGTCACGCCGACACTAGCCCGCTGTTGCACCGTGCTTCGGCTTCGCTCAGCAACCGTATAAAACGCATTGTTGATCAAATTCAGCAATACCCGCCCAATGTCTTGCGGAATCACCGAGACTTTCGGCAGATCGGGATCAAAATGGGTCTCCATCTGTGCATTGAAATGGTTATCCTTCGCCCGCAAACCATGATAGGCTAGTCTCAGAAACTCATCGGCCAGCGCATTGAGGTCGCTTGGTTCTTTTAAGCCTGTACTCGCCCGTGAGTGTTCAAGCATACCTTTGACGATGGAGGAAGCGCGTTGGCCGTGGTGGTTGATTTTTTGCTGGTTTGATGTCAAATCGCTAGCCAATTCTTCAATTAGTCCTTTATCCAATTCCGGCTTTTTGATTTCCGCTTTCAATTCATCGGCCAGTTCCACGCTGATTTCCGAGAAGTTATTGACGAAATTCAGCGGGTTTTGAATCTCGTGGGCGATACCTGCGGTGAGTTCACCGAGAGAGGCGAGTTTTTCGGATTGGATGAGTTGGGCTTGGGTGGATTGGAGGGTTGAGAGTGTTTTTTCTAAAATAGCATTGGCTTTTTGTTTTTGACGGTTGTTGCGATAAAGAATAAAAGCGATAAGAAGCAACACCCCAATGCCTGTGAATAAGACGTATTGCTTTAATCTATTTTGATTCTCAATTCTTTCTTCTTCAATCTCCCGTTGGCGTTTTTGTTCGTCAGCAATGATTTTTTGCAGACCCAATACTTTTGAGGCGCCATACAATTCTTCATTTACTGATTTTGAAATCTTATGATAATAAAGCGCATCTTTAAGGCTTTTCGAATTGTAAAGCTCTGCCAACATATCACTCGATTCTAAAATGTTTTTCATAGCACCAACAGATTGTGCTTCAGAGAGGGCATTTTTTGCATAAAAAACGCATGAATCGGCTTGATTGAGTTTTTTATAAAACTTTGCCATTGCCAAATAGGCTGTGGATAATAAGCGATGGTCGTTTTCGGCTTTATTTATTTCAATGGATTTATGTATATTTTTAAAAGCTTTAGGGTAGTTCCCAAAATAAAAGTGAATACTAGCCATATAGGTATACAAAGCATGCGAACCTGCTTTTAAGAACTTTTCATTGTTTTCTAATTTTAGCGCATAGACTAAGGCTGAATCCAATTGATTTGCATTTATATAGGTACGAAGAATATTTCCGTAAATGGCGGCCTCCATAGGAATGCTATTAACTGGAGCATTTAGTTTCAATGCTTTTTGAAAATAATTGATTGCTACATTATAATCCTTTAAATCACTATAAACAAGCCCAATAGTATTGGTACTAAAAAGCCTTGCTCTTGGATAGTGAATCGCATCTGCAATTTTTAATGCGCTGAAAGATTCTGATAAGGATTTAGGGTAATCTCCTGAAATCCAATAAAAATTCGCAGATCTATCCAACATCATGGCTTCCCCAATAGGATAATTAATTTTGCGCGCTAAATCCAATCCTTTTTGTATATAAAACCTAGAAGAATCTTGGTTACTACCATCAAAATTGAAAGACAGACGTCTAATTATTTCAATGCGGTTGCTATCATCTTTAGCTATAGCCAATTCATGTTTTAAACTGTCAATGATGGTTCTGTATTGGCCAAAACCAAAGCTGCGAAGGAAGGTTAATAGAAAGATCAAAATAAATATTTTCATCTCTAATTGGTTTTACTTGGTAAAGTGATGATAAACTCCGCCCCTCCCCCTTCCCGATTGTCTCGGGATGTTCCATCAGTTGAAGCCACTTCTAAGATGCCGCCATGACCTTTCGTCACAATATCATACGCCAAAGACAGCCCTAACCCCGTGCCCTGCCCGGTAGGCTTGGTGGTAAAAAAGGGCTGGAAGATTTTGTCACGGATGGCTTCAGGGATGCCGTTTCCATTGTCTTCGACCCTGATTTCAATGGCATATTCCAGTTTTCGAGTGCTAATCATTACTGTAGGTTGGTAGCCTTCAATTCCTTGTTTTGCCTTTTCATTGACCGTACTTCGGCTTCGCTCAGCAACCGCATAAAAAGCGTTATTGATCAAATTCAAAAACACCCGCCCAATGTCTTGCGGGATGACGGAAACCAGGGGCAAATCAGGATCAAAACGGGTCTCCAGCGTAGCATTGAAGCGATTGTCTTTGGCAAGCAGTCCATGATACGCCAGGCGCAGGTATTCATCTGCGAGGGCATTAAGATCGGTCGGTTCTTTTACGCCTGTACTCGCCCGCGAATGTTCGAGCATGCCTTTGACGATGGAGGAGGCGCGTTGGCCGTGGTGGTTGATGCGTTCTTCGTTGGTCTCCAGATCCTCGGCAATTACCTTTACTTCCCCATAATTTCCCTTTTCGATTTCTTCTTTCATTTCGATGATCAGTTCGCGGTTGAGTTCCGAGAAATTATTGACAAAATTCAGCGGGTTTTGAATCTCATGGGCAATGCCTGCGGTGAGTTCACCGAGGGAGGCGAGTTTTTCGGATTGGATGAGTTGGGCCTGGGTGGATTTTAATTCAGTAAGTGTTTGTTCGATTACCTTATTTTTTTCTTCAAGTATTGTCTTGGCTTTCTTCTCTTTCTGATTGTTGCGATAAAGCACATAAGCGATTAGGAATAAAATTGCCAAACCACCTAAAAAAGCATACTGTTTTAATTGATTTTGGAAAGCGATTTTTTGAGATTCGGCTTCACGATGACGTTCTTGTTCTTCTGCGATCATTTTTTGCAAACCAGATATCTTTTTCACCCCAAATATTTCATCACTTGTGGTCTTGGCTAATTTATAATAATAAAGAGTTTTTTTGAGGTCTCTTTGCTCGTATAAATCTGCCAAAAGATTACTGTTATCTACTATTTCTTCTCTATTACTAATTGCCTGTGCTTCAAGAAGTCCAAGTTTGGCAAAATAGATGCTTGAATCTGCCTGATTGATTTTTTTGAAAAATTCAGCCATTGTATTATACCCACCAGCGAGACCACGACTGCTTCTGCGTTTTTGTTGTAACATGAGACATTTGTGCATGTAATCAAACGCCAAAAGATGATTACCCAATTGAAATTGAATTATTCCAATTAACTCAGCCAGTGGGGCATCTAAATCCGATGTAAATTTTTTTGAATTTATCAATGTCACATTATTGTATGCTTCTTGTGCAATTGCCAAAGCAGAATCCAATTGATTGTTTTGTTGGTAGACACCTCCCAGATTAAACCCTATACTTGTCGCCAGTCTTTCGTCCTGAATCAATTCGTTTATTTTCCTTGCTTTTTTGATGTAATTTATTGCTCTTGAATAATCTTTTAAGTCTTTGTAAATTAATCCAATACCAACTAGACATCGTGCGGCTTCTAATGAATAATTGTTTTTTTCTGCAATTTTTAATCCTTTAAAATGATAATCCAAAGATTTTGGCAAATCTCCCAACGTCCTAAATATGTTCCCAACGTAATTTAAAACTCTGGATTCTCCTTTTAAAAACTGAATTTTTCGTGCCAATACCAGCGCTTTCTGTCCAATTAGCAAAGATTTGTCTGGTTTTATGTTGCGATAAGCATAGCACAATTCTGCTAAAATTAGTACGCGGCTTGTATCTTGTTTGACTATTGCTAATTCGTGTTTTAAACTATCAATTACCATTATTTGTGCAAATCCAATGTCTGCATGAAGAGTAAAAAGAAGAGTAAAGAGGAGTATAAAGTTTAGCCTTTTCATACAGGTTTGGTTTTAATTTCTAAATTGATAATAAATGTACTGCCATGCCCTTCTTTGGTTATTACCTCAATGGTCCCGCTATGGCCTTTGGTGACAATATCATAGGCTAGTGAAAGACCCAGCCCCGTGCCCTGCCCGGTAGGCTTGGTGGTAAAAAAGGGCTGGAAAATCCGGGTCTTCACGTCGTCGGGGATGCCCGTTCCGTTGTCTTTGATGCGGAATTCTATCGCTCCATCTTTTACCCTGGAAGATACTGTTACTGTCGGCTCAAAACCTTCCAGTTCTTGCTCTTTTCGTTTTGCTACTGCATAAAACGCATTGTTGATGATGTTCAAAAACACCCGCCCGATGTCTTGCGGAATCACATCAATCTTGCCGACCGCCGGGTCGAAATCCGTGACTATCTCGGCGTTGAAAGCCTCGTCTTTGGCCCGCAGGCCATGATACGCCAGCCGCAAGTATTCATCCGCCAGTGCATTGATATCGGTGGGTTCTTTTACGCCTGTACTCGCTCGCGAGTGTTCAAGCATCCCTTTGACGATGGCGGAGGCGCGTTGACCGTGGTGGGTGATGCGTTCTTCGTTGGCTTCCAAATCCTCGGCAATTGTCTTTACTTCTTCATAATTACCCTTTTCGATTTCTTCTTTCATCTCGGTGATCAGTTCGCGGTTGAGTTCCGAGAAGTTGTTGACGAAGTTCAGCGGGTTTTGAATCTCGTGGGCGATGCCGGCGGTCAGCTCTCCGAGGGAGGCCAGTTTTTCGGATTGGATGAGCTGGGCTTGGGTGGATTTGAGTTGAGATAAGGTTTTATCTACTTTATCTTTTTGTTCTTGTAAGTCAATATTGGCTTTATGTTTTTGCCTGTTGTTGCGATAAAGCAGAAAGGCAATCAATAAAAGAACCAGCAAACCTGTTAAATAAGCATATTGCTTTAGCCGATTTTGATATTCAATTCTTTGTGCCTCTTTGTGCCTTTGTCGCTCTTGTTCTTCGGCAAGCGTTTTTTGCAAATCCAGCGTTTTTGATGGTCCATAAAGCTCGTCATTGGCTGAATTAGCAATCTTATGATAATAGACTGCCGTTTTAGAATCCTTGGATTCGTACAATTCTGCCAATAACTTGCTGGCATCTAATATTCCTGATTTATAATTGATTTCTTGTGCTTCAAAGAGTCCTTTTTTTGCGTAAAAAATGCTGGAATCTGGTTGGTTTAGTTTTTTAAAAAAAACTGAAAGGGTGTTATAGGCTCTTGAAAGAAAGCGAGAATCACCCACATTTTTGTTAACTACAATACTTTTGTGGGCATATTTAAAGGCTTTTTCATAATTGCCTTGTTGAAATTGAAGTTCAGCCAGATAAGAATAAACAACTTTTAGAATGGTTGTTATATTTCTTGGGAAATTTTTTGATTTTAAGTAAGCTTTATTGATATAATAGGATGCTGAATCTATTTGATTTAGGTCCATATACAGACTTCCAATATTCATCTCTATCTGTGTAGCCTTATAAAGGTACTGGTTAGCAACAGCCAAGGTGAGCCCTCTCCTAAAATAATCAATCGCTTTTGAATAATCTTTTAAGTCATTGTAAAAAACCCCAATATTATTCAGGCACTCAATAGTAGCAAATGTTAATTGATTTTTTTCGGCGATTTGTAAGCCCTTAAAAACAAGGTCAAGTGCTTTGGCATAGTCACCTAAAATCCTATAAGTGTTCCCTAATACACGAAGTAACTGAGATTCACCATAATAATAATGAATTCTTTGAGCCAAAGCCAAAGATTGATGTCCATATTCTAATGAAGAGTCTGGATTAATCCCCCAATATCTAACAGATAAATTCATACCAATCAGAACTTTACTGGTGTCGTGCCTGGCAACTGCCAACTCGTGCTTTAAGCTGTCAATGATTGGTTGGTCTTGTGCATAACCTATGCTGAGCAATAAGGAGAACAGGACAATTAATGAAATCTTCATTATCCGTTGGTTTTAAAAAGTAAAGTAAGGATAAACTCCGCCCCACCCCCCATAGTAGAAAGCACTTCCAAAGTCCCTCCATGCCCTTTGGTTACAACATCATACGCCAGCGAAAGCCCTAAACCTGTGCCCTGCCCAGTGGGCTTGGTGGTAAAAAAGGGTTGGAAGGTCTTCTCACGGATGGATTCGGGGATGCTGCCTTCTTGGGTGCTGAATTTCATGGCTTTAAGGTGTTGATGATGGAACTTGTCGCACTACACCTTAAATGTAAGCATCGGGATGCAGGAATACAAAAAGACTTTCCCAATGCGGGGTTTGGGCTTCCGAATGGTAGAAAATTGAAAGCAGCAGGAAAAATAAGACCAGGACTAAAACTCTTCCGCTTTAAACAACTTGTCCATGGTGATTTCATTGTCTACTTCCTCAAGGTAATATTTATTTTGCAGGGCGGGATAGGTGGTGAGTAAAGTGGTAAACGTCGCTTTTTTGGTCTTGGTCGCTTGCTTGAAAATGGTTTTTTTAAGCCGCAATTGTGCAGCATAAGCGTTATTGATGCTGAAGTTTTCTTTAGTGAATTTTGCTTCACACAAATGGATGATTTGATCGGCACGGTCGATGATCATGTCGATTTGCGCACCCGGAAGCTCATCATTTCCCTTAAATTTCCAGGAACTGTGTTTGGTATAGACCCCCCTGATTCCCAGTGTCGCTTTGATTTGATTGATGTGCATCATGCAAATATTCTCGAATGCATACCCACTCCAGGCTGCATAAGTACTTTGTTTGGACAATTGCTCCCAGATGTGGCTTCCTCCTCCTTTATTGGGTTTGATAAACTTGAGAAAAAACAGGGAATAAAGATCGGTTAGCTTATAGATTGCCTCTTTTTTTTTCTTGCTGAAGGGTTGAAAAATGGATATAAAATCACATTCTTCCAGTTCTTCCAAGGTTCGAGAGAGGGTGGCTTCACTTATTTTGGTGTGGGTAGATAGATCGACCCGAGTCATTCCTTGGGGCTGTGCAGCCAGTGCTTCGATGATGGCAATATGGTATTCGGCATTTTTAAAAAGCGAGTGATACAATTGGGCGTATTCTTCATACAGTAGTCCCTGGGTTGAAAAACAAATTTCATCAATCAATTGGGTTGCACTTTTGCCTTTTTCAATTTCTTTCAGGTAAAATGGAATCCCCCCCATGACCATATACAGTTCAAGGATCTGATATTGGGGAAGTTTTGTGCCTAAAGTCTGAACAAACTGCTCCGTTTCATACAAGTTGAACGGCATCAATTTGATGCGTTGGGTAATGCGGTTGTATAAGCCCCCACGGGCATTGATCAGGTTTTTTCGAATCCAAGAAGTCGCCGAACCACAGGCAATGAGTAGGATATGATCCATTTTAGAAACATGAGGATATGATCCATTTTAGAAACATGCTGGTTCCAAAAAAATTCGAGCGCAGAAATGAAGTCTGACTTTGGGGAGTCCAGCCAAGGCATTTCATCAATAAAGACAACCTGTTTGGTGGTACTGGGGGATAATCCGGCCAAATACTCGGCCAAATAGCTGAAAGCCATTTGCCAGTTCGTAGGCGTTTTTGTGGCTTGCTGGCCTTTGGTACGTTTGAGGTACTCTTCAAAGAAATGATGCAGTTGTTGGTCTCTTTTACCTTCTTTAGTTCCTGAAAGCTCAAAGACGAGCTGGTCCTTCAAATGTTGACGGATTAAAAAGGTTTTACCTACCCTTCTTCTGCCGTAAAGTGCCAGGAATTCTGCCTGGTTTGATTGCAGTATCTTGTCTAACTTTTCCCGCTCTTTTTCCCGACCAATAATTTTCAAAGCCATAACGCTTGGTTTATCTTTGGAGAAATTGTATAAATACACAAAGATTTCTCCAAATATAAAATTTATTTTTGGAGAAATTTGGTTTTTTTACAGGCATTTCTCCTAGTATTTACGCGTTTAGCGACTTTAAACATGGCCTTCTATCGGTAGAACCATTGTGAATGAAGAACCCTTACCTGGCTGTGAGTCCATCTCCAAACTCCCTCCATGCCCTTTGGTTACAATATCATAGGCAAGTGAAAGCCCTAAACCTGTGCCCTGCCCGGTAGGTTTGGTGGTGAAAAAGGGTTGAAAGATTTTCTCATGGATGGCATCAGGGATGCCGTTGCCATTGTCTTTTACGCTGATCTCAATGGCGTTTTCCAGTTTTCGAGAGTTTATGGTTACACTAGGTTGATAGCCTTCAATTCCTTGCTTTGCCTTTTCCGTTACCGCATAAAAAGCATTATTGATTAAGTTCAGCAGCACACGGCCAATGTCCTGCGGAATGACGGAAACCAGCGGCAAATCCTGGTCAAAATGCGTCTCCATCGTTGCATTAAAATGGTCGTCCTTCGCCCGCAAACCATGATACGCCAGCCGCAGGTACTCATCTGCCAACGCATTGAGGTCAGTAGATTCTTTCACCCCAGTACTTGTCCGCGAATGTTCAAGCATCCCTTTGACGATGGCGGAGGCGCGTTGGCCGTGGTGGTTGATGCGTTCTTCGTTGGTCTCCAAATCCCCGGCAATGGCGATTCCTTCTTCGATGTTTCCCTTCACCAGTTCTTCTTTCATCTCGGTGATCAGCTCCCTATTGAGCTCCGAGAAGTTGTTGACGAAGTTTAGCGGGTTTTGTATCTCATGGGCAATGCCTGCGGTGAGTTCACCGAGGGAGGCGAGCTTTTCGGATTGAATGAGTTGGGCCTGGGTGGATTTGAGATTTACTAAAGTTTGTTCGATGACTTTGTTTTTTTCTTGAAGCTGCCTTTTTGATTTTTTTTCAAGCTGGTTGTTACGATAAAGGAAGCCTCCGATCAGAAGCAAAATGAATAATCCTGTAAATAAGAAATATTGCTTGACTCTATTTTCATAAGCGATTCTATCTTTTTCGATTTTTTGTTGATGCTCTTGTTCATCGGAAATGGTGCGCAGCAAACTTTGAACTTTACTGGGGCCGTACAATGCATCATTCGCCTGAGCTGCTATTTTGCGGTAATACAAAGCTTGATTTACATCTATTGACTCGTATTCCTCAGCTAATAAATTTCCGGCATTTAGCACTCTCCTTTTATAGTTCAGCAATTGCGCCAATTCCAGGCTTTTTTTTCCATAATACCTACTCGAATCAAGCTGTTGAACAACTTTGAAATGATTGGCCAGCGCATAATAAACGTCACAGGTTCCTCGATTGGCATTTCCTTGTTTAGCCCATTCTCTGGCAACACGGAAATAGTATTCAGCAATCTGCGAGTGACCGAGTTCAAATTCAATTTCAGCAATTCTTATTTGGGCCAAACCATTAAATGACATTTTTGTAGCTTTTTTGTAAAACAACAGCGCAGAGTCTAATTGATGATTGTTTTTTAAGGCAGCTGCAACGTTAACGTATAGGTTTACTTCCAATGTTCCGACAAATTCATCTCGTGGTGAAAACTTGTTGGATTGGTACAATTGGAGTGCCCGGCGTAAATAAATCAAAGCTTTGTGGGGATCTTGGATTTCAGCATTGAAAATGACTCCGAGTGCATTAAGACACCAGGCAATTTCCAGTTGATACCCCTTTGTTTCGGCCAGGTGTAATGCTTTGGGGATTTCACCCAGCACTCGGTAGGTAAACCCCAATTCACGCAACGCAACCACTTCAGCCTTGTAAAAGTGGATTTTTCGGGATAAGCCCAATGCCAGGTGGCCATATTTTAATGAAGAATCCAAATTTGTAGAATTGCGGTACTGAAGGGTAAGCTCTGCCATCAGGCGCGCTTTTGCAGTGTCCTTTTGAGCGCTGACCAAACTGCGTTTGGCCACCTCAATACTAGAATTGTTTTGTGAAAAAACAGTTCCAATGGCAAAGGCAAAAATTGCGAAGAACAGGAATGTTCTGGTCATGATTTTGAGTTAACAGGCAACTGGATAGTAAATTTTGTGCCATCCTTTCCCTTACTTTTTACTTCCAAGTTTCCGCCATGCCCTTTGGTCACAATGTCATGCGCCAAACTCAGCCCCAACCCAGTGCCTTGCCCGGTCGGCTTAGTCGTAAAAAAGGGCTGGAAGATTTTGTCTTTGATGGCTTCGGGGATGCCGTTGCCATTGTCCTGGACGCTAATTTCGATGGCGTTTTCGAGCTGTCGAGTGCTTACCGTCACAGTCGGAGTATAACTTTCAATGCCTTGTTTCGCCTTCTCATTTACTGTACTTCGGCTTCGCTCAGCAACTGCATAAAAAGCATTATTGATCAAATTCAGCAGCACCCGGCCAATGTCCTGCGGGATGACGGAAACCAATGGTAAATTGGGGTCAAAATGGGTTTCTAGTGTTGCATTGAAGTTGTCGTCCTTAGCTCGAAGGCCGTGATACGCCAAGCGCAGGTATTCATCAGCGAGGGCATTGAGGTCGGTGGGTTCTTTCACACCCGTACTCACTCGTGAATGTTCGAGCATCCCTTTGACGATGGCGGAGGCGCGTTGACCGTGGTGGTTGATGCGTTCTTCGTTGACTTCCAAATCTCCGGCAATTGTCTTTACTTCCCCATAATTTCCCTTTTCGATTTCTTCTTTCATTTCGGTGATCAGTTCGCGGTTGAGTTCTGAGAAGTTGTTGACGAAGTTCAGCGGGTTTTGTATTTCATGGGCGATGCCAGCGGTGAGCTCACCGAGGGAAGCGAGTTTTTCGGATTGGATGAGTTGGGCTTGGGTGGATTGGAGCTCGACGAGGGCTTTTTCCGCTTTGTCCCGCTGAAAATCAATCTCCTGTTTTTGCCGATGCAAGAGATTATTGGCTTTTTGCTTCTGACGATTGTTGTTGTAAAGTAAAAACGCAATCAATAAAAGTATACCCAAACCACCTAAAAATAGGTATTGTTTGACTCTGTTTTGCGAGGCTATTCTTTCCACTTCCGCTTGATATTGGCGCTCTTGCTCCGCTGTAATCGTCGTTTCTAAGGCTATGATTTTTTGAGTACCATTAACGGATTCATTTAGATCCCAAGCCATTTTCAGGTATTGATAAGCCGCGTCTTTGTTTTGTGGTTCGTATAGGTCTGCCAGATGTTTATAGAAACTAATTAGTAGCTGTTTGAAATCAAAGCGTGAGGCAACTTCAATCGCTTTTTTTTCATAATAAATAGTCGAATCCAATAGGTTCATTTTCTCATAAACCATAGCTAACCCTCGAAGAGATTCAGCTATTTGGTAACGATTTTTCAAATTATGATTAGCGACTATGGCTTTTTGGAAAAGAGATAAAGCGAGTGGGTAGTCGCCCAGTACAAGATGGTTTTGCCCCATTACCATAGGAAACCGTCCATCTTGGCCCGATTTATTGAGGCTTTTATGTCTTTCGTAAGCAATTTGTTCATAGATTAGCATAGAATCAAGTTGGTTCATTCTTCGGTAAAGTGAGGATAATACTATTTCTGCACCCGCAAGCCGATCTATGTCATGGGATATTTCATATTCTTGAATGGATTGTTTCAAATAAGGTTTTGCTTTGGGATAATCCTTCAAATTAAGCATATACAAAAGTCCAAATTGTTCATAAGTAAATCCTTTCTTCCAAGGGTCATCTATTTTTTCTGCTATTCGCAACGCTTTCTGTCCATAAGACAATGCCATTGGAGCATCACCCTTCAATCTGAGGCTAATCATTAATGTTGTTAAGACTTCAAATTCTACTTTTGGGTTATCAATTTTAGTTGCCAAGTCCAAAGCTTTTTCAGCAAACACCTTTGATGAATCAGGATAAGGGCTATCCCAAAAAGCACCATACAATTTTAGCATGATAGCCACTCTGTTGGTATCTTGCCGTTCATGGTCTAATTGATGTTTTAAACTATCAATGAGTGTTTTGTTTTGGCTAAAACCTATACAGTAAGAGAATAATAATAGTGTGTTTAAGATTAATGCCCTCATCATCCATTGTTTTTAGCTGGTAATAGAATCACAAACTCCGTCCCTACTCCTTGCTCGCTCTCCACTTCCAGCGTCCCCCCATGCCCCTTCGTCATGATGTCGTAAGCCAACGATAGCCCAAGCCCCGTGCCTTGCCCTGTCGGCTTGGTGGTGAAAAACGGCTGGAAGATCCGGGCCTTCACGTCGTCGGGGATGCCGGTGCCGTTGTCCTTGATGCGGAACTCGGTCACCCCGTCTTTTAACTTGGAGGACACGGTTACCGTTGGCTTAAAGCCTTCTGGTTCCTGTTTTTTCCGCACCGCGACAGCATAAAACGCATTGTTGATGATGTTCAAAAACACCCGCCCGATGTCTTGCGGAATGACGGAAACCAGCGGCAAATCGGGATCAAAATGGGTTTCCAGCGTCGCATTAAAATTGTCGTCCTTCGCCTGCAAGCCGTGATACGCCAGCCGCAGGTATTCATCGGCCAAGGCATTGAGGTCGGTAGGTTCTTTTACGCCTGTACTTGTCCGCGAATGTTCGAGCATACCTTTGACGATGGCGGAGGCGCGTTGACCGTGGTGGTTGATGCGTTCTTCGTTGGTCTCCAAATCCCCGGCAATGGCGATTCCTTCTTCGATGTTTCCCTTCACCAGTTCTTCTTTCATCTCGGTGATCAGCTCCCTATTGAGCTCCGAGAAGTTGTTGACGAAGTTCAGCGGGTTCTGGATTTCGTGGGCGATGCCAGCGGTCAGTTCACCAAGAGAGGCTAGTTTTTCGGATTGGATGAGTTGGGCTTGGGTGGATTGGAGTTGGGATAAAGTATTTTCTACTGTTTCTTTTTGCTTTTGGAATAATGTTTTTGCTTTCTTTTCTATTTGATAATTGCGATAAAGAACAAATCCGATAAAGAACATAATTCCCAGTCCGCCTAATAAAATGTACTGATTTTGACGGCTTTGTTGAGCAGCTTTTTGGGTTGCCATATTGCTTTGGCGTTGTTGCTCTTCAGAAAGCGTGTTTTGTAAACCGATTACTTTGTTTGCTCCATAGAGTTCGTTGACAATTGAGTTGACGATTTTATGGTAATGTAGTGCTTTTTTAACATCTAAAGGTTCATATAGCTCAGCCAATAGTGTGCTTGCTTCTAACATTTCTGATTTGTAATCAACGAGCGTTGCTTCACGAAGTCCTTTTTTTGCATTAGCGATGCTGGAATCTACTTGATTTTGGGTTTTAAAAAAAGTTGAAAGAACAATATAGCCTCTTGATTGAAAACCATGGTCATTTGATTCCTGGCTCATTACAATACATTTTCGTACATTTTTATAGGCATTAGCATAATCCCCTTTCAAAAACTGAAGCTTGCCAAGTGTTAAGGGGTAGATTTTAATTATCAATGGCCCTTTAACCAAATCGAGTTTTGAACTGACTTTTTGTAAGTATAAGGAAACGGAGTCTATTTGATGGGTTTCCAGGTAAGTGGATGCTAGATTAACCTCTATCTGTGTCATCCAATATTGATGTTGAGTAGCTGTGGCAATTTTCAACCCCCTTTTATAATAGTTTATGCCTTTTGAATAATTCTTTAATTCATTGTAAACAAGAGCAATAGCATTCAAACAACCTATCGTTGGCAGCGGCATTTGTTCCTTTTCGGCAATTTGTAAGCCTTTGAAATTAGCTTCAAGCGATTTGGGGTAATCCCCCAGCCTTCGATAGAGGACGCCCAAGGCGTGAAATGCACTAGCTTCTCCAAAAGGGTAATGAATTTTTTGCGATAAAGCCAATGATTGTTGGCCATATTTCAGAGAAGAATCAGGATTGACACCCCAATATGATGCACAAAGATTTCTCAATGTATTTACCCGGCTGGTGTCCATCCGGGCAAGCGCCAGCTGTTCCTTTAAACTATCAATTAGCCCAATTTGGGCAAAGCCAACGCGCCAAACGAGGGTCAACATGAGAATCAAAGTCAATTGCTGCATCACTTTAGGCTGATGTCTTACTCGCCAATTTTTCATTGCTTAATTGGTGTTGATGATGGAACTTGCTGCGCTATACCTTAAATGTAAGCATCGGAATGCAGGAATTCAAAAAGACTTTCCCAATGCGGCGTTTGATCTTCCGGTTGGTAGGAATTGAATAGGAAAATGGGAAAAGGCAGGATAAAACCCGAAGAGAAATACGGGAGTAGCCAAAAAGCAGGTGGGTTCGAGACAGCTTAGGCCAAATCAGGTTCTATTTTTTGTTCCATCGTTCATAATAATACATGCCCAGCAAAATCAGCATGGGCAGCGCGGCGATCAGCACACTCAGCTGCGGCCAACGCAGGGGATAACGGACAATCAGGCTGCCCACCAAGATCAGGATTAGGACTAGTGCGTAAGTGGTGTTTTCATTGTTGAAAGCCCCAATATTGTCGCGATAAATCCCCGCCAAAACTACCACCGCTGTGAGGAGCAAATCAAGCCCCCAAAGCACCCAAAACAGTGTATTCATGATCGCATGTATTAGCTGTCAGCTATTGGCTATCAGCCGTCAGCACATTAGCACCTTAATTTCTTACACTGTTTGCCGCTTCCGCATGCGTGGGATAGCGGATCAGGCCAGAGCGATCCCCCCAGAAAAAACCGCGTACCACGGCACCTGGGCTTTCCGGCGTATTGTTGAAACTTCGCCCGAGATCACCTTCATAAGCGGGCTGGCCCGGATCAAGGATTTTGGCAATCGACCAGATGCCTTTGCGCTTTTGCCCCTGGTGTGAAATTTCGCTTTGGCGCCCCTGGATGGAAACATCAAATATGAACAACAGGAGGTATCCCTGCGGGCCTTTAGTGGGCATACTGACTCCGTTGGCCGCAAATTGGCTGATGTTGATGTAGCCAACTGGCAAAAGGGGTAAGTCCCCACTCCGGCCAGGTTTGCGCAGGGGAATGTTTACATTGGCATGATTATTTGGGTTTACACTCCACTCCACTCCTCCCTGGGCGAAGGCGAAAGTATTGATACTGAGCAAGAATAGTGCAATAAAAGTACTTTTGGTCATGTGATTACATTGAGATAGGGTTAAACTAATACAAACGCTTGCATTAAAGTGCAGTTAAAGATACAACATAACATTGAATTACACAAAATAGGGTGCGGGTGTTGGGGCAACCCTGCGTGGTTGCCCTTTATATGGTCGCCCTATACCTCCCATCTTGCCACCGGCGTCACGTCCTGCCCTACAAATTCTCCTTTAAGGTATTTGTAATGGCCCGTAATGCCAATCATGGCAGCATTGTCGGTGCAATATTCAAATTTGGGGATATAGGTATTCCAGCCACGTTTTAAGCCTTCCTGCTGCAGGCCGCTGCGCAGGGCTGAATTGGCCGATACCCCTCCGGCCAGAGCAATTTCCCGGATACCCGTTTCTTCGGCAGCTTTGGCGAGTTTGTGTAGTAAAATGCTTACAATTCGATCCTGCACCGAAGCACAAATATCGGCCAAATTTTCAGCGATGAAGTTGGGGTTTTCGGCCACCTGCTTTTTGATGAAATACAAAATGGAGGTTTTTAGACCGCTAAAACTGAAGTTAAGCCCAGGGATTTTGGGTTCTGGAAAAGTAAAACGCACTTGTCCTTCCCTGGCCAATTTGTCAATAATGGGGCCAGCCGGATAATCCAGGCCCAGCATTTTTCCGGTTTTGTCAAAGGCCTCTCCGGCGGCATCGTCGATGGTTTGTCCGATGACTTCCATCTCCAGGTAGTCGCGTACGATCAGGATTTGGGTATGCCCGCCGGATACCGTCAAACAAAGAAAAGGGAAATTGGGCTTGGGTTCCTCGGCAAAATGCGCCAGGACGTGCGCCACCATGTGGTTGACCTCAATCAAGGGCAAATTGCGGCTCAGTGCAAAACCTTTGGCAAAAGCAACCCCTACAATCAAAGAACCTATCAAACCGGGCCCTCTGGTGAAAGCCACTGCATCAATCTCCGATTTGCTGATGCCCGCTGCACGAATCGCTCCTTCCACTACGGGTAGAATGTTGATTTGATGCGCCCTGGACGCTGCTTCCGGCACCACTCCACCGTACAATTGGTGGATTTCTTGGTTGGCCGTTTTGTTGCTCAACACCGCTCCATCGCGTACAATGGCAGCAGATGTATCGTCACAAGAAGACTCTATGGCTAAAATTGTAAGCGACATAGGTGAATATTGTTAAAAATTGGCCTTATTTTGCCATGGATAAGTTAAAGAGCATAGTTAAACACGCTCTAATCATTCCCAAGAACAGAGGAATTACCGGGAAATTAACCGTTTTGCTGCGGTTTTTGATTCCGGGTACATTCCTGCAAAACAAATTTTATGTCTACTGCAATCAGCAAAGTCAGAAAAGAGACACCAAGCGTTTCCTATTCCAACAACTCACCAAGTGAAGGATTCAGCAGCTGCGTGATCGCGCAGGGCACAAAAATAGAAGGAAATTTTCAATCTGGTGAAAACGTTCGACTGGACGGTACCGTGGTGGGGGAGTTTTCCTGTGATAAAAAACTGGTGGTTGGCAAAGATGGCCGAGTAGAGGGCAGCATTCGTGCCCGCGATGCCATGGTCATGGGCTTCGTCAGTGGGGATGTAGAAGTGTCTGGTTTGTTGCAGTTGGACAAAACAGCGGTGGTTACGGGCAACATAACTGCTGGTAGCCTTTCCATCGAGGATGGTGCTCGTTTTGATGGGTTTTGCAAAATGGCGAAATAAATAAAAAAGTTGAGTGGTTTGAGTAGGTTTAGAAAGTTGAGGCTACCGCAAGCGGCATACACACATTCACAGCCAAACCCTTTTTTGCGGTAGCCTCAACCTCCTCAACTTCTCAACCTCCTCAACTTGCACAAAAATGGCTAATTTGAAATACGACATCGTTGAGGACAACTACTCGCCGCACATCTCGGCATTGTGTAAACTGTCCATTCTTTTTGGGATGGACAGTTTCAGTTATGCTGTAGTCGACAACCAGCAAAAAATCCAGGCTTATCAACATTACACCCTGGAGCGGGACGCCAATGGCGAGCTTGACTGGGCCGGTTTTTTGGCTACGTTACACTCTCCCCGGGAGATGCTTACCCGCAATTATCGCTCGGTGCGGGCTGTCGTGGCTTCACCTGTTTTCACCCTGGTGCCCGCCCAATGGTACCGGGTCGAAGAGAAATTGACCTACCTGCAACACCTGACTACCCCCTCCGCCCAAACCATCGTACAAGCGGATGTCATTCCCGGGTACCCGATGAATGCAGTGTATGAAATCCCGAACGCGGCTCAGGCCTGGCTGAGCAACTTGCAACCGGAAGCCGAATTTGTGCACTGTGTCAGTGCCTTGGCCCCTCTGCTGCGCAGCAGGTTGGAAACCCCGCACAATGTGGCGGCATATTTTGGTCCCAATCGGGTTTTTATCTTTTATTTTCACGAAGGGCAACTGGTTTTTTGTAATTCGTTCAGTTACCAAACCGCTCGTGATGCCTTGTATTTTCTGTTGCTGGTGTTCGACCAATTTCGACTCGGTACGGAGTATACCCCCCTCTGGATCATGGGACACTACACCGAACAAGGGGAACTGCACCGCCAAATCAAGCGTTACATCAAATCATTGCAGTACGTACCACTGCCCGCGGGTTTTCGTTCTGGAACCAAGTTGAACGCTATCCCTGAGCATTTTTACGTTGACTTGGTGGCGGGGATCTAGTATTTATTGTTTCGTTGATTTATTAAAAAATGTATGCGGATTATTGGAGGAAAATTTAAAGGCCGGCGCTTTGACCCGCCCGCCGACAACTGGCCAACCCGACCGACTACCGACTACGCCAAAGAAGGTTTGTTCAACATCCTCAACAACAACCTGGATTTCGAAGAAACCAAAATGCTGGACTTGTTTGGTGGCACGGGCAGCCATTGCTATGAATTCATTTCCCGAGGGTGTACTGATGCTACCTACGTAGACAAACACCAACCCGCCATTCAGTTTGTGAAAAAAACGGCGGAAACCCTCCAGATCGACAAATTGATCCGCATCATCCGTTCCGATGTGTTTAAATTTATGGAAAGCTCGGGGGAAGATTACGATTACATTTTTGCCGGGCCGCCTTACGCCCTGGCCACCATGGATGAAATTCCGGATCGGGTATTCAAATACAAACTGCTGCGCCCCGGTGGCTGGTTTGTCATGGAACACAACCCGCACCATTCCTACAAACACCACCCCAATTACCTACAGGAAAGACACTACGGCAAAACCATATTTAGTTTTTTTCAACACAAAGATGACGCAAAAGAGGAAGAATGAAGTTAAATTGAGAGCATGTCTAAATATTTTTGTTTTAAGCGAAAATGAGGCCGATTTGGGTTGAATGAGGCACAAAAAGCGGAGTGTATCCCGACAAGCCGGGACAGAACAGCGCTACATGAGCATTTTCGGAACGAAATTCAACCCAAATCGGGCCATTTGTAGCAAAATAAAAAATTTTAGACATGCTCTGACACTCAAATACACCCTCAATTCTCGACTATGAAGAATCTATTGCTTTTTGCTTTTTTACTGCTCACTTCCTGGCTGGCTGCTCAAAACAATGAGCTCAGCGGCAAGTGGGTCGGCGTGCTGACCCAGCAGGAAGGAGGTTTTCGCCAAAAATACTATTGCGAATTGGTCATCCAGCAAAAAGGCAATAAGATCACCGGTACAACTTACGTGAGTGTAGAAAAAGTTCACGCAGAAATGGCCTTCACCGGGGAAGTGAACGGCAGTGTCATTACCTTCAAGGAAAACCGCATCATCCAATATTCCAAACTTGACGACATGGCCTGGTGCCTCAAATGGGGCAACCTCTCTTTGCGCAAAAAAGGCACGACCTGG
>Ga0209717_1000226_pt1 | contig 71873 bp, 54 predicted proteins | sample AD_UKC048_MetaG_FD_184418 | JGI IMG/M metagenome (GOLD analysis project Ga0209717, IMG submission 184418) | Active sludge microbial communities of municipal wastewater-treating anaerobic digesters from USA - AD_UKC048_MetaG (SPAdes) (version 2) | ecosystem: Engineered > Bioreactor > Anaerobic >...
ACGCTCAACCGTTCCCTCTCCTTCCGACTCATCCTTAACGTCTCCATTTTGTGGGCAGGGTGGCTGCTGCCGCCTCGCCAAAAAGGGGACATTTCTATCGAGTCCAAAAGGGGACATTCTCAAAGAGCTCCGACAGGTTGTGGCTGTCAATAGATTGATATCTGGCGATGGAAGAGGCCTCAGGAGTCGTGGAAGCGCGCCGATCGGCCGGGCGACCGACCGACGTGGAGAAGACGCGTGAGATACTGGAGGCGGCAAAGCGGCAATTCATCAGCCATGGGTTTGACGGGGCGACCATCGAGGCGATAGCCGAAGAGGCGGGCGTATCGAAAGTTACTGTTTATAAACGGTTTGCATCGAAGACCAGGCTCTTTGCTGCGATTGCGCGGGAGTTGGTTGGCGGAATGGAAGAGGCGGTTGCGGCGGTGCCAGCCGGATCGGGGGAACTGAGGGATCGGCTGATCATCTGCGGGTTTTCACTGATGAAATCGGTGGTCTGCCGGGAGATCATCGCGGTGGATCGGCTGGTGGCATTGGAGTCGGAGCGCCATCCCGAGTTGGCGCGGGCGCTCTTTGATGCGGGTGCCCGGGCCGCGCTGGAAAACCTGGCCGAAGTCTTGCGGGGGGCGGGGGAAGAAACGGGCTTGGACCTGAGCGATCCGCGGGCCGTCGCGGAGGATCTGCTTTCGCTTTGGTTCGGGTTCGAATGGGAGGCAATCCGGCTCAACGTGCGGGAGATTCCGGACGAGGCGTGGCTGCGGTCGCACGTCGAGCGGTGCGTGGACACAATCCGCCGGGCGTACCGCAAGTAGGGTCGTGTCAGGGCACTCGGAATGAAATCCTGGTGGTCTTCCAGCGGACCTCCCTAAGGCCGACCGTTTCACAGCCGGCAGGCTGTGAAATATCCGGGCTAGGGATTTTAAAGGCCTGGCGCACCCGCAAGTTGACCGCGTGGGCCGGGAGCAGGTGCCGCAATAGGACCAGCGCCTTGGCCTCCCATGCTCACGATGGCTTTCGTGATTGGCGCGGGGCGCTGGCGGCGCTAACGTTCGCCGACGATGGGCCTGTAGCTCAGTGGTTAGAGCAGACGACTCATAATCGTCTGGTCCCGGGTTCGATCCCCGGCGGGCCCAAGTGATTCCCGGGCTTGATATTTCAAGAATGGTCTGCTGGCGCCCTGCGCCGGAGATGGACAATCCGACTGCGACGAGAGTACAATATAATATAGGCCCGAGAGTGAATCCTCTCGAAGGCTCAAAAAGGTGAGTTCGGTCAGGAGTAAAAAGAGGGCTGCCAGCACGGCCCTCGGCCTGTTACGCGATCCCACGAGAGAGGAGAATGGACTGATGATTCACCGCATGTGTGGAGCGGCAGCTCTCTTGGTGTTTTCCGTCTCGGCACCGCTTTTTGCGGAGACGGGCCCCCTGGCGTTTTCCGTCGATGAGAAGACGCACAGCTACACGATCACCGAGCAGGGGCAGCCGGTCTTGACCTATCGATTCGGCGAGGTTCCGCTCCCGGCCGGAATCGAGGCGGGGCATTTCCGCAAGGGCGACACTCCTTATGATGGCGCCTACTTCACCGATGGAAGCCGGTATGGGGGCGAGCGGAGCGACTACATTTATCCGCTCTACGGGTTTCACGGCGAGTCCCTGACCGCCGACTACCCGAAAGATCATTTGCACCACCGGAGCTTATGGTGGAGCTGGTGCGAAGTGCGACAGAATGGCAAAATCGGCGATCTATGGGCCGTGTGCAAGATCCGCGCTTATCCGATCGAAATCAGCAAGATGGAGGCCGGTGCCGATCAAGCCGTGCTTCGGGCGGTAAACGTGTGGCGGTACGACGACGACCCGGCCGCCGTGGTGAAGGAGACCGCGACCATCCGCGTCTGGAAGGCCCAGGGGGCGCCGGGAGCCAGGAGCCGCACGATCGATCTGGATATCAGGCTCGAGGCGCTGGTTGACGGTATGGCGATTACCGGGCGGCAGAAGGTCGATTACGGCGGCTATGGCGGAATGACGGTCCGGATGAATCCGCAGGTTAAGGAGTTCTCGATCCGCGCGGTGCACCCGAACCCGGACAAGTGGCGCGGCGATGATCTGGCGATCGTGAAACGGGTGATCGATCCGGCGGCATTCGGCGACGCGGCCTGGATGGCGCTCTACGGCAGGTACCCGGCCGCCGGGATCGAGAGCCCCGACTTCACGACCGTCATGATGTTCGAGTCGAAGACGACGCCCCAGTATCCTAATAATTTCCGCTATTATGGCTCGACCTGCATTTCGTTGGCCTTCCCGGCTAAGACGGTTGTCCCGCTCCCCAAAGGCAAGCCGCTGGATTACAAGACGCGCTTTGTGATTTGCGAGGGCAAGACCACCGTCGAACGGGAAAATGCGTTGTGGCAGGAGTATCAGCGCTAGCCTTCATGTTTCACGCTTCCGCGTGAAACATGAAGGCTCAAAGGAAAACCGCGCTCCGAAAGACACGATTTTGGAGGACCTGGGGCCACCGATCCGCGAACAAGCCCAGTCTTTGCCTGACCCTTCCCAATAAATGGCTTTTCTGGCGCGGTTTTCCCAGAGCCCGGAATTTCACAGTCGGCAGGCTGTGAAATATCCAAGCTAGGCATGTGCGTTCGGCTAAACGGCGATGTGGATTTCTGGGGTAGGCTTTTCGGGATCGGGACAATGAAGGATGGCGGACCGCCCCTGATCGTCATTCACGGGACTGCCGACCGGGTGGTCCCTTTCGAGTTTGCGGAAAGACGGCGCGCATGCCGCCCCCGATCGGGGTGATTCTCAGAAGAAATGGATGGCGCATGGACGATCCGGTCTTGTCTTATCGGACGACTCGGGGCTTTCTAAACGGCATGCAACCGTCCTTCGTTCTCCAGAGAATCGCTCGTCGCGAGATGGTGATCACCGCCAAGGCCTGCTACACGGACCCGGAGTTGGTCGAACTGATCGCCTCATCCGGATTTGATGCCGTGTGGATCTGTACGGAGCACAAGCGGATGGACCCCGCGATGGTGTATGCGCTCATCCAGGCCTGCCGCCTTGGCGGCGCAGATGCGCTGGTCCGCGTGAGGCCATCCAACTACAGCGAGGTGCTGCATCTCATCGAGTCGGGCGCGCGCGGGATCATGCTGCCGCGCGTGACGCATCCAGACGAGGTGAGGGAGGTGGTGCGGGCGATGAAGTTTCCGCCGCTGGGCTGCCGTGGCTACGATGGCATTCATGCGGAGGCGGACTTCGGGCGTCTGCCCGCGGGCGAGTATCTGTCGAAGGCCAACAGCGAGAACTTCCTCGTCGTCCAGATCGAGGAACCGGCGGTGGTGCCGCACATCGAATCCATCGCGGCCATGCCGGGTGTGGATGTCCTTTTCGTCGGGCCGGGCGACCTCACCCTCGGCCTTGGCAAATTTGGGAGGACGGACGAACCCGACGTGAGATCCATCATGCAAGCGGTGGCAGATGCCTGCCTGCGCCACGGGAAGGTGGCCGCGATTCCCTGCGCCCCCGAACAGGTGAAGGGCTACCACGCGATGGGCTATCGCTTCTTCAACATCATGAGCGACTACCGTTGCGTGTTCAACGGCATGAGGGCGGCACGGGCCGCCGTGGGAATCGATAGCAGAGAGAAGAACACCGCCCCGTGAGCATCCCCGTCAGCGTCACCGCTCTCGCGCCCCGCCCGCGCGCATGGCTGGTCGTGTCGGTGCTCTGGGTCATTGCGCTGCTGAATTACTTGGACCGAATCATGGTCACGACGATGCGGGATTCGCTGACGGAGGCCATCCCGATGACGGACGCGCAGTTTGGCCTCCTCACCTCGGCGTTCCTGTGGGTCTATGGGCTGCTGAGTCCTTTCATGGGCTTCCTTGCGGATCGGTTCAGCCGCAGCCGACTGATCATCGGCAGTTTGCTCGTGTGGTCGCTGCTCACGTGGCTCACGGGTCACGCGCGGAATTTTGAGCAGCTTGTCGTCATCCGTGCGCTGATGGGTCTGAGTGAGGCGGCGTACCTGCCGGCCGCACTGGCCTTGATCGCCGATTACCATCGCGGCAGTACGCGGTCGCTAGCCACGGGCATTCACATGACGGGCTTGAGCGTCGGAACGGGTCTGGGCGGCGCCGGCGGCTGGATTGCGGATCGGTACGGTTGGAGCGCCGCCTTTGATGTGTTCGGCTTGTTCGGCATCGGCTATGCGCTCGCGCTTGCGCTGATCCTTCGGGATGCGCCACGTGATGGCGTGGGCGCGGAGGGGGCGCCCGCGGGCGCGGCGGGCGTCCGGCTGGGGGAGGCGCTGGCGGGTTTGTTCCGCAGTGGCTCGTTTCTGCTGCTGCTGGCGTTCTGGAGCCTGCTCGGCCTTGCGGGATGGGCGGTGATTGGCTGGATGCCGACATACTTCAAAGAGAGCTTTCGTCTCGGCCAGGGTGCCGCCGGCCTCACCGCCACCAGCACGCTCTCGGTGGCGATGATTCTTGGCAAGCTCATCGGCGGCGCCTGGGCAGACCGCTGGAGCCGCACGCATGCGCGCGCGCGCATTCTCGTGCCGGCGATTGGGTTGTTCATCGCGGCACCTGCCGTTTTGCTCGTTGCCAAGACGAGCCTCCTGACGGTGGCGGTCGTCGGGCTGTCCATCTATGGCCTGACGCGCACCTTCGCCGACGCAAACCTGATGCCAATCCTCTGCCTGATCGGCGATCCCCGCCACCGTGCCACCGGGTACGGCGTGCTGAACATGTTCGCCACCATCGTAGGCGGTATCACCATCTACATCGGCGGGGCGCTGCGGGACGCGCGGGTGAACGTGAGCACGCTGTTCGTTTTCGCCGCCGTCGGCTTGCTCGCGTGCGCGGTGCTATTGGTTATGGTGAGGCCAAACCCTTTGCCTTTGGCGCCGCGTCCCTTTGATAACCAGCGGTGATGGGCCCGTGGGCGAGGGCGGGCCCGATGTTGAATCCCGTCCCGCGGTCTGATAGTCTAACAGTCATGGTTTCGCCCAAGCAGTTGCGCGCCAGCGCCCCCGGTGCTGCCGCCGCAAGATCCGACTCAGGCCAAGTCTTGAGGCACAAGAGGCCGTGGCACGGTGGGGTTCTGGTGCTGACGGCGGGCCTTGCTCTTGCGTTCTGTGTGTCGGACGGCGAGAGCGAAACCAACACGAGGAGAGGCAAGATGGTGTTTGACAGCATCACGAACTACAAGAAGCACGCGGGCCTCTCGCCGCGGATCGGCCGAGCGCTGGCAATAGCCGCGGAGACTGATTTCGATAAACTGGCGAGCGGCAAGTATCCGGTCGATGGCGAGAACCTATTCTACATGGTTCAGCGCTACGACACGGCGCCCATCGTGGAGAAGGTCGAGGCGCACAGAAAGTACATCGACATCCAGTACATGGCCAAAGGCGAGGAGCGACTCGGCGTCGCCAGTATCCAGGGGCTGAAAGTCCACACGCCTTACAGCGAGGAAAAGGACGTGGAATTTTTCGAGGCTGGAACGGGCATTCGCTATATCGACGCGAAGGAAGGGATGTTCGTAATATTCTGGCCGGGCGACGCGCACATGCCCGGGAGGCAGATTGGGGAACCGAAGCACGTTACGAAGGTCGTGTTCAAGATTAGGATTGATTAGCGTGCCGGGGGCCCACAGGGACTGCTTCGCGCGTTGGCGCGGCGGGGCCGCGCGATGTCCTTGCGCAGTCGGCGATCCGACTGCCCCGCGCGTGCATCGTCATCGGCTCGATGCGGGCCGACGAAATCGCAGCAGCCCCGAGGTCCTGTCATACGCGAGTTGTCCCGACGCGATGATCGCCTCTTTGCGGGACTTATCCAGTTGCTTGATCTGGTATTCGAGCCGTGCGGCGAGGGACTTCGATCCGATGCGTTTCTGGAAGACGATCGCGGCGGGCGGGTTGCCCCGGAGGTATCGCGCGCCGCGCGTTTGCCCGGAAAGGTGCTCTCTGAAGCGCCGTGTCACATCTGTCGTGATGCCGGTGTAAAGGGTGCCGCCCTTGGTCCGGATCATGTAGAGCGACCATTTTCGCGAGGCCATGCGGAGGATCGGGGTCACTGATGGCGCTGGGGACGGTGGCCCTTTGGGGGTGCACCCAAGTCGTCGCCAGGTTCCTCAGGACTCTCCCAGTGGAAGTGGTGCAAGACCCGATGCAGCACGGGAGCGATCATGACACCCGTGACCGCGATGAAGACGAGGCCGCAATACAGGGCATAGAAACCCGCGAAGAGCTTGCCCGGCTCGCTGGTGGGGCGATCCACGGGCCCCATGCCACCCAGGATCATGCTGGCGTTCAAGAAGGCGTCAGGCCACGCGAGATTTTCAAAGCCCATGTATCCGGCCATGCCCAAGCCCAGAGAGAACAATATCAGCACGCCGGAAATGCCGGCATGGTACAAGAGGCGCCAGGCGAATCGCGGGCCCGAAATCAGGCGATGCGTCTTTCTCTCGTAGGGCATATGGCCAGATCGCCAACCCGATAAGCTTCGCTTTGGTGGGCGCCATGACGAGCAGGAATTTTGGGCGCAGCGAGGGTCATTCACGGAGGGGGGCGACGCGGGGGATGCAAATGCGGCCGAGGCCGCGAGGCCTTGGTGGCCAAACGCTCGTCCGCCTGAGACGGGTAGACCGCCTTCGCCTATGGGAAGTTTCAGGTTAGATCCCATCCGGCGGCTGCCGGACCACCGGGGGTGAAAATGAGACGTAGGAGCGCGCTTGCGCGCGATTCGCGCATGGAATCGCCTGCAAGCAGGCTCCTGCTGCCCGGGACCTGGATTCTCCAGCTAGGGGCTTGGCCGCGCGGGCGGGGCGTTCTTGGTGGCGGCGATCCAGTCTTTCATGCGGCGCTCCAAGACATCGAGGGGTAGGGCACCGGCGAGCAGGATCGTGTCGTGGAATGCCTTGACGTCGAAGCGGTCGCGGAGTTCTTCTCTCGCGGCGGCGCGGAGTTCGCGGATCTTCAGTTCGCCGATTTTGTAGGCCAGGGCCTGGCCGGGCCAGACGATGTAGCGGTCGATCTCATTGGCGATTTCATCGTCGGTCTTTGGGGCATTGTTCTTGAAGAAATCGACGGCCCGCTGACGGGGCCAACCCATGTGGTGCATGCCGGTGTCCACGACGAGGCGGATCGAGCGCCACATGTCGTAGGTAAGGCGGCCCATGCGCGCGTAAGGGTCTTTGTAGAGGCCGAGTTCCTCCCCGAGGGATTCGGCGTAGAGGCCCCACCCTTCAACATATGCGGTGTAGCCCCCGTAGCGGCGGAATTTGGGGAGTTCACCGAGTTCTTGGGTGAGCGCGATCTGGAGGTGGTGGCCTGGGACGGCCTCGTGGAGGGTGAGCGCGGTCATCTCCCACTTCGGGCGCGTTTCGGGCTTGAGGGTATTCACGAAGAAGGTGCCGGCGCGGGAACCGTCGGCGGCCGGGCCGCGGTAATAGGCGGTGGGCGCGTCGGCAGCGGAGGTGTCGGGGATGGGTTCGACGCCGTAGGGCATGCGCGGCAGCGTGCGGAATAGGCGGACGAGCAACGGGTCAATCACGCGCGAGAAAGCGCGGTAGTTGGTGAGGATCTCCTCACGAGATCTTGGGAGGAATCTTGGGTCCTTGCGGAGGTGTTGGAAGAAGTCGGCCAGGGGGCCGTCGAACCGGACTTCGGCGCGGATCTTCTCCATTTCGGCGCGGAGGCGAGCGATTTCGCGGAGGCCGATCTCGTGGATCGCCTCGGGCGTCATATCCGTGGTGGTCGCTTGGCGAGCGTCGAAAGCGTACCACTCGCGGCCCCGGGGCAAGTGGCAGAGCCCGATCTCTTCCGGGCAGGCGGGGAGATATTCCTTTTCGAAGAATGGCGCGAGTTTTCGGTATGCGGGAACGATTAGGTTGGCGATGGCGTCGCGTGCCGCTGCCGCGAGGCGGGCGCGGTCGGGTTCTGTTATGTCCCGGTGGAATTCTTTGAAGGTTTTGAAGAACGGGCTGCTCTCGGGGTTTTCGACGATCTGTTTGGCAATCTGGGCGGGGACGCGGGTCATGACGACCCTCGGATACATGATGCCGGCTTTCATGCCCTCGCGCATGGTGGCGATCTCTTGGTCGATTTGCTCGGGCAGCGCGCGGAGGCGCGCGAGCCAGTCCTCGTAGTCTTTGAGGGTTTCGAAGCGGAGGGAGTCGGCGGTCTCGTTGATGGTCTGGATACCGCCGAGCTGGTCTATGGGGCGCAAGAATCCCCGAAAGGGGTAGCCCTCGGCACCCTCTTCGTTGTCTCTCAGGAAGAGGTCGTAGTTGAGTTTATCGGCGTCGGGGAGTGCGGCGCGGTCGAGTTTCTTGAGGCGCGCGATGAGTCCGAGGCTGTGCTGGTGTCGGCGTTCGGTGGCCGCGAGGCTCCTGTCGCCCCACTGGTCGTTGTAGCGACGATCGCCGAGCATAGAGGCCCACGCGGGGTTCTCGCGCAGGCCGTACTCCCATTCCTCGTCGAGCACGCGGTGGAATTGCGTCACGGTATCATCGGCGGGGCAAGCGCCCACGAGGAGTGCGAGGATGGCTGTGACCGGGATGGTGCGGATCAGCTTGTGCATGGTGTGCTTGTAAGGGCGTAAGGTTATGGTGGACTGGGCGATTGTCCAGAGGAGGCAGGGTGGGGCGTCCCGACAGCGGACGCGCGGTTGCGGGCGGGGGTCCGGCGGGCCATGGCCGCGAAGCCTTGTTCGAGGGGTCGCGTTTCGCTAATGAATCTGAGGGAATCGGGGTTCGAGTCTGAGGTTGGCGCAGAATCATGAAAGAGGCTATTTTCAGCGAAGAGATTATCGTGTCATCGGGCGCGATCGACGGGAATGGGCACGTGAATAACGTGGCTTTCGTGGGCTGGATGCAGGACGTGGCGACGCGGCATTTTGAGTCGGCCGGCTGTGGTGAGGCGATGCGCGCGGCGGGGGCGACGTGGGTGGTTCGGTCGCATCACGTGGAATACCTCGGGCCGGCGTTTGAGGGCGACCGATTGCGGGTGCTGACCTGGATTGTTGATTTCGGTCGCGCTCGTTCGATGCGGCGATACCGCTTTCTTAGGGCCTCCGACGGTAAGTTGCTAGTGCGCGGCGAGACCGACTGGGTCTTCGTGAGCGCAAAGACGGGGCGCCCGTGCTCGATTCCAGAGGAGATCAAGCGGGCCTTTGCGCTGGTGCCATCCGACGGCGAGCCGTAGCCGAGCCGGAGATGGCATTCGACGCTACTCGGGCCGAACGGAAAAACGCCCACCCGTTCGACGGCGCGTCGATCCCCAAATCCCGCGACGGGAAAGTCGCTCATGGGGCGAGTGTGGGCTTGAGTTCGACGAAAAGGCGCTGCCACTCGCGATAGAAGGCTTGGGTCATGGTGATCTGGCCCTGGCGCTTGAGGGCATCCAGTTGTTCCGGGGGGTCCCCATCGTAGTGGCCGATCCATCCGCAGGCGATCTGGCGGGAGGCGAGGAGGAATGCTTTCAGTTGGCCCGTTCCGCACGAGAGGGGGAAGGTTTCCTCGATGACGACGGGCTTGCCAACGGAGAACTTGCGGAGGCATTCCATCGCCTCTTCGGGAAGGTCCTTTTCGGGATAGATATGGACGCTCAGGAAATCGAGTTCGGGCGCGATTTTCTCCGGAAGGAATCCGGACAGGAACTTCCATTTGCGCGACCATGGGAGCGAGCCGACGGTGATCAGGTGGTCGGGATCGTGGCGCCGGATGGCGGCGGTCATCTGCCGGATCCATGCGACGGCGATGCCCTCGCGGGGGCGGTCGGCGGGGTCGAGGGCGATGAACTGAACGAAATCGTAATTGCCGAGGAGGTTGCCCGAGCGCCATTTTCCGGGTTCGCGTCGGCCGGCGGGCGATATAGGTTCGTTCATGAGGTCGTAGCAGAAGACGGCGGGACTGCGGGCGCAGGTTTTCGCGACGGCGGCCCAGAAGTTGGCCTGCGTGGTCCAGCGGGCGCCTTCATCCATCGTGTCGTACCATGTGGGGGCGTCTGCGGGGCGATACGATGCGAGGCCGGTGATGTCGAGATAGAGTCCGGTGTCTTCGGCAAGTTTGAGCGTGCGGGCGAGTTGGTTCAAGGCCGGGGTATCGGGCTCGTCGGCCGCACGCATGAATTTTCCAAACTGAAGATGGACGCGGACAACGTTTGCGCCGATGGCCCTCATCTCGCGGAAATCGTCCGCGAAAGTATTCCAATCGGCGTCCCAGAAGTCTTCCATCAGGCGCCCCGCATTTCCGTAGTTCATGCCCCACGGATAGAAGGGGCGTTGGCTTTGGGCGGTGACGAAACCGCGGCCGTCGGGGGAGAGCGAGATCCGTTCGATGGCTTGTTTCGTTTGCCGTGATTGATCATCTCCGCCGCAGGCCGAGAGAACGAGGGCGAGCAGGAGGGATCCTGGCGGGTGGGCCAACGTCATGATGATATTGTAGCTCGCGCGGCGGGGAAAGTCATTCCGGCGCATTGTGGCTGGACATCAACCGTGGGGCGGACTGTGATTACAAAATGAGCGTCATCGCTCGTTGGCTGAGATTCCTGTTAATCGTGGTGGGTCTGGCGAAAGGATCGGATGTGCCGGGTGCGGCGCCCCCAAATTTCATCGTGATTCTTTGCGACGATTTGGGCTATGGGGACGTGGGCTGCTTTGGGGCGGAGAAGATCAGGACGCCGCGGGTTGATCGGATGGCGACGGAGGGGATGCGTTTCACAGATTTTTACGCGCCGTCGCCGCTTTGCTCGCCGTCGCGCGCGGGGCTGCTGACAGGCTGCTACCCGCGGCGGGTGGGGCTGGCGAAGTTCGTGCTGCGTCCGGATGCGACGACGGGCATCCATCCCGATGAGGTCACGATCGCGGAACTGCTGAAGGGCCGGGGCTATGCGACTTGCGCCATCGGGAAATGGCACGTGGGTTTCCTGCCCCCCTTCCGGCCCGGCGCTCAGGGTTTTGATTATTATTTCGGGATCTATCACAACCTGGATCACTGGGAGACAAAGCACTTCGAGGGGCAGGGTGGGGTGCCGCTGCTGCGCAACGAGGAGGTTGTTCTGCGCCCCGCGACACCGGAAATCCTGACGGAGAGATATACCGAGGAGGCACTGGGATTTATCGAGAGGAATCGCGAAAGGCCATTCTTCATCTACCTGGCACACACGATGCCACACCTGCCCTATGACGTGACGCCGAGATTCAACGGAAGGTCGGCGGGCGGGCTATATGGCGACGTGGTGGAATGCCTGGACTGGAGCACGGGCGAGATACTCGATGGGCTTGTGAGGCTGGGATTGGACAAGCGGACGATTGTTGTATTCACATCCGACAACGGGCCGGACAAGGGCTCGCCGGGTTCCGCGGGGTCGCTGCGCGGTCAGAAGCACACGGTGTTCGAGGGGGGAATGAGGGTGCCTTGCGTGATGTGGGGGCCGGGGCAGATACCCGCGGGATCGGTGTGCAATGAAGTGGCGAGCACGATCGACCTGCTGCCAACATTTGGGGCAATGGCTGGGGCGCCCCCGCCGCGGGACAGGGTCATCGACGGGCGGGATATTCGGGCACTGTTGTTTGGGGAGGTGGGCGCCAGGTCGCCGCATGAGGCGTTCTTCTTCCACGATGGCAACGGCGTGTTGCGCGCGGTGCGGTCGGGCAGATGGAAGTTGCACGTTTCACCGAAACAGGCCCTGTACGATCTTGGGACCGAGATCGGGGAGCAGGCCGACGATTCCGCCGCGCACCCGGAAGTGGTCGCCAGGTTGCGCGGGATGTTCGATGCGTTCGAGCTGGAGATTGGCGTCAGCGCGCGGCCGGTGGGGCGAGGTGAGTAGGCCCGGTGCCCGGGGTCGGATCTCTGGCGGGCCGCCGGACTCGGGATGTCCGGCAAACTCGTAGTGCAATTTAAAAGCTGAGTGCTATTATAATAGCGTTGCATCACTTGGAGGTTTTTTGATCCGCGTGCGACCGGATTCGGAATTCTATCGGCACTCTCCGGTGCGGGGCAACGCGATCGCGGCGTTTCTGTCTGGGGGTAGCGAGGGCGGAGTTGTCCGAGGCACGATCCGCAGAATGGCGTGCGTTGCGCTTGTCGGCTCTTGGGCTTGCGCCGTTCTCGGTGCGGGAGGGGTGGCAGAAAAGGCAGTGGTGCCGGCTCTCGCGCATGGGGGTGCCGAGCAGTCGGCGAAGGTGGCCGATGCGGTGCCAAGACTGGAGACGAGGGCGATTGATTCGCTGCGGCAGGCGATAGAGGATCTGCGCCAATCGTTTGGCAATCGCTACCCGCGCGGGGAGGAGTTTCTGGATCGGTTGGGGGCCATCGAGCGTGACACGGCGAGTTTGGAGGCCGAGCGGGTGGCGGCGTTCGAGGGATTGCGGCGCGAGGCTTTGTTGGCGAATCCGTTGCTGGATGGGATGCGGCTGCTGGTGGTGAAGCGGAAGGCGTCGGGCGCGATTCCTCCCAATGGGAACAAGGGTTGGTTTTCCCGGACGCCGGGGTTCGAGATCGCGATGCCGTCGAATCACGAGTGCAACTCGTCTCTGAACAAGGATGGGCATGAGGACGAGATCGCGGTGCTGGCGAGGGTTGCGCCGGATGGCGGGCTGTCGACGCTGCATCGCCCGGCGGGGGGTGGTTACGCGGGAGAGGTGGATTTGAATTGGGATGGGGGGCGTTTCCTCTTCACGCAGTCGGATGCCGAGAACTGGAAGATCTGGGAGATGCGGGTGGATGGGTCGGGTCTGCGGCAAGTGACACGGATGCCGGCCGACGTGGATTGCATGGATCCCTGCTATCTTCCGGACGGGAGAATCATGTTTGGCAGCACGGCGTCGTACCAGTCGGTGCCGTGCTGGCATGGCCTGAAGTGGGTCAGTAACCTTTACGTGATGGAGGCAGACGGGACTGGGGTGAGACAGGTGTGTTTCGATCAGGATCATGACCTGCATCCCGTGGTGCTGCCGGATGGGCAGGTGATGTACAGCCGCTGGGACTATACTGGGATTAACCACATCTACCTGCGGATGCTGATGGTGATGAACCCGGATGGCACGGGGCAGCGTGCGGTCTATGGCAGCAACTCGTGGTATCCTAATGCGCTGTATTTTCCCCGGGCCATGCCGGGGGCGGCGAACGGGATCGCGTGCATCTTGTCCGGCTACCACGGCCCGCACCGGATGGGGCAGCTGGTGCTGCTGGACACGGGGGCGGGGTATCACGATGCGACCGGTATCGTGCGGCGCATCTCGGGGCGCGGCGATCCGATCAAGCCGGTGATACGCGATTGGCTGGTGGAGGACGACTGGCCCCGGTTCCTGCATCCTTTCCCGCTGAGCGAAAAATATTTCCTGGTCGCGTGCCAGGAGGCGAAAGGTTGCGACTGGGGCATCTATCTCGCCGACGCTTTTGACAACCTTGTGCCGGTGAAACGGGAGCCGGGCTGGGCACTGCTCGAGCCGGTACCGTTGCGCGCATCGCCGCGGCCGCCCATCATCCCATCGCGGGTGGACCCATCTCGCGATGACGCCCTTGTCTACATACATGATGTGCAGGCGGGCCCGGGCCTGAAGGGTGTGCCGCGGGGGACGATCAGGGCCCTGAGGGTGGTGGCGTATGATTTTGGTTATCGGGGGCTCGCGGGGCCCGACAAGGTTGGCCGCGGTGGACCATGGGAGGTGATGCGTATCGTGGGAACGGTGCCGATCGAGGAGGATGGATCGGCGGTGTTTCGGGTGCCGGCGCGCACGCCGCTGTTGCTGCAGGCGCTGGACGCGGAGGGGAAGGCCGTGCAGTTGATGCGGAGTTGGTTTGCGGCGCAGCCCGGGGAGAATGTGTCGTGCGTGGGTTGCCACGAAACGCCGCGGGACACAGCGGTGCCGCGCGTGTCCATCGCGTCGAGGCGCGCGCCGCGGGAAATTGATGCGTGGTTTGGGCTGGCGCGGGGGTTCGATTTCGCGCGCGAGGTGCAACCGGTGTTGGACAGGCATTGTGTCGGATGCCACGACGGGAGCGATCCCACGATGCCCGACCTCCGGCCCGAAGAGCGCGTGTTGGGCTACAAGGGATTGCCGGTGTCCAAGATGGAAATCGATCGCCTGCTGCCCGAGATCCGGGAGGCGACCGGCGGCGTGTTTAAATACACGCCTGCGTACGAGGCGCTGTTGGGGTACGTGCGGCGCGTGGGCATCGAGGATGATGTCAGCATGCTGGTGCCCGGAGAGTATCACGCGGATGTCAGCCCGCTGATCCAGTTGTTGAAGAAGGGGCATGGCGGGGTGCGGTTGGCCCAAGAGGATTGGTCACGCCTGGTGACTTGGATTGATATGAACGCGCCGTGCCATGGCACGTGGGGCGAGGTGTTCCCGATCCCGAGGGACGCGCACGCGCGGCGGATGGCGATGCGGCGACAGTTCGGCGGGCCGAAAGACGATCCCGAGGCGGTGCCCGAGGTGGGGCGATCCGAGGTCGAGGCCATTGCGCCGAGGCCCGTGCCCGAGGCGAGGCCGGTGACGCTCGATGGCTGGCCGATGGATCTGGAAAAGGCGCGGTTGCTTCAGGCCCGTTCGACAGGCTCAGGGCAGGCATCGGGCGGGCCGCAGGAGAAAGTGATCGATCTGGGCGGAGGCGTGACGATCCGACTGATTCGGATCCCGGCGGGGCCATTCGTGATGGGCGATGCGGGCGGGCAGCCCGACGAGCGGCCCGAGGCCGTCGTCAGGATCGAGCGCGGGTTTTGGATGGGGGCGACGGAAGTGAGCAACGAGCAGTATCGGCAGTTCGACGGCGGCCACGACCCGAAATACTACGCCAAGCGCCATGCCCAGCCGGATGATCAGGGCCCGGCGCTTAACAGGCCGAGACAGCCCGCGGTGCGCGTGTCGTGGGAGGGCGCGATGGCATTCTGCCGGTGGCTGTCGGGTCGGACGGGGATCGCGTTCAGCTTGCCGACCGAGGCGCAATGGGAATATGCGTGCCGGGCTGGGAGCGGGACCCCGATGTCGTTCGGGTCCATCGACGCGGACTACACGCCGTGGGCCAATGTGGCGGACATCATGTTCAAGCATGGCTATCGGCCGGCCAAACCCACCATAACAGGTGGGCTAGAACACATTCAATTGGACGGGAGCGCGCTGGCCGACGGGCGGTTCTGTGACAACGCGGTAGTGACCGAGGCGGTCGGCTCGCGGCAGCCCAACGCGTGGGGGCTGCACGACATGCATGGCAACGCTGCGGAGTGGACCCGTTCCCTTTACCGCCCGTATCCGTATCGCGATGACGATGGGCGCAACGTGCTGGCGCCGGCGGGCCGCAGGGTGGTGCGCGGAGGTTCTTTTTTCGATCCGCCCCGGCGATGCCGGAGTGCGCAGAGGCTGGAATATCCCGCCTGGCAACGCGTGTTCAACGCCGGCTTCCGGGTCGTCGCGGAAGAGGGGGATGGCAAGGTCGTGGCGAGGTAGGGCGGGGCCGTGGCCCGGGCAATCTTGCCTGCGGCGTGCGACGCCGGGGAAGGGGGCAATCGCGGGAATGCGCTTGCTCGATTCGAATCGCCCGGAAGCGGGCTCCTGCGGGTCTGCGGCCAAACGCTGACGCGTTCGGCTACAAAATTGCCCCCGGCAGGCATGCGGGGCCGAGGGGTTGGAAGCTCTTGTAGGTGAGGGCGAATTCCTGGTGGCCGAGGCGCTCCGATGCGGTGGGTTCACCGGAGGCGGTACGCGCAATTCGGTCGAAGATCTCACGGCCGACCCCATCGAGGGTGGCCTTGCCCTCGAGGATGCGACCGGCGTCGATATCCATGTCATCGGTCATGCGCCGGTAGGTCTCGGGGTTGGCGCAGATCTTGATGACTGGAGAGATGGCCGAGCCGACCACGGAGCCGCGGCCCGTCGTAAAAAGTATGAGATGGGAGCCGCAGGCGATGAGTTCGGCGATTTCGGCAGTATCGTTGATGTTGGCGAAGCCGAAGCGGACTTCTCCGTCCGGCACCACATCGAGCAGATACAGGCCGCCCGTGGGCGGGACGTCGCCGGGCTTGACAATACCGACGATCGGGGCGCGGCCGCTCTTGCTGTAGGCGCCCATGGATTTCTCTTCGATCGTGGTCAGCCCGCCGGTGGCGTTGCCGACGGCGAAACTGCCGTGCCCGAGGGTTGTATAGTGATGGGCGGCTTTGTTCACGCAGGCGATCAATTCGGGGGCGAGTTCTGGGCGCGCGGCGCGCTGGGCCATGATGTGCTCACAGCCGATGAGTTCACCGGTCTCCTCGAAGATGGCCGTGGCACCGGCTTCGATGAGCAGGTCGAACGCCCGGCCGGCGGCGGGATTGGCGGTGATGCCGCTGGTGGCATCGGAGCCGCCGCAGATGGTGCCGACAATCAATTCATCGATGCCCATCTCCGCGCGAGGCGAGCCCTCAAGCGCCGTGAGGGTCTTCTCGATCCACGCGCGGCCGGATTCGATGGTGGGGCGAGTGCCGCCGTGGTCTTGGATTACGAGCGTTTCGACGGGGCGGCCGGATTCGCGGATGAGGCAAGCCAAGCCCTCGCGATCGAAGCTTTCACAGCCGAGGGAGACGAGCAGCACCGCACCGACGTTGGGATGTCGGCCGAGCTGGGCCATCATGCGGAATGCGTAATCGTTGGGATAGCAGCCGCCGAAGCCGATGAGGTGCGCGCCGCGCCCTCGGTAGGGCCACCAAATCTCGCGGGCGACGTGGTGGGCGCACTCGACGAGGTAGGCGACCGCGATGACATTGCGGATCCCCTTTCGGCCGTCTGGGCGAAGATAGGCTCGCATGGCGATTCAGAGCTCCAATGGACCGGGCAGATAATCGCTCCGGAGGTTGTGGGTATGGACGTGCTCGCCGGCGCTGATGGCCCGCGTCGCGGAACCGATGGGCACGCCATATTTCAGAATTTTCTCCCCGGCGGCGATATTGCGGGCGGCGACCTTATGGCCGAGGGGGAGCGCCGATGCCATTCTTATGCGCGCGCCTTCGACGGTCACGAACTCTCCCGCCTCGGCTGACGAGAGGAGGACCAGGACGTTGTCATCGGGCGAGAGCCTGAGGGCCCGGCTGGCGTTTTTCGGGGATATGTCGGTCATGGAGTGCCTTGATGTTCTGGGCCGTGGTCCGGCATGTGCCAAGCGGCGAGGATGGCGGGTACGAGCAGGAAACTACAATACAGCAACGCCAGGCGGAAATCGCCGACTTTCGCAAACAGCCCAAAGAAGACGGTGCCGAAGGCGGCGGCGATGCGGCCGATGTTGTAGCAGAAGCCGGCACCCGTGGTGCGCAAGAGCGTGGGAAAGAGCGGTGGCAGGTACATGGTGAAAAGGCCAAAGACCCCGGAGAAGAACCCGATCCACGGGATCCAGAACAGAAGGGAGGCGTGATCGCGCGGGACGCCGAAGGTGCCGAGCATCGCGAGCAGGGAACCCAGGCACATGAGGGCAATCGCGCGACGGTATCCCAGGCACTTGGAGAGCCAACCCGCAAAAAAGTTACCGAGGACGGAGACGCCGATCACGAGAAAGAATGCGGCGCTGACCATCTGCTCGCGCGCGGTCTCTTCCCATCCCGCGGCGACGAGGAGGTTGCGGAGGTGCTGCTGGTTCCAGAACATGAAGGCCCACCAGGCAGTGAGCGAAGTGGCGCAGACGACGATCGTCAGCAGCGTCGTGCGACGGGTGGGCCCGTGGAACAATCCCCGGATGCCAGGTTGCGCGGCGTGGACGGCATTTTTGGCGGCGCACCACTCCTCGGGTTCGGGCACGCGGCGCCGGATCCAGTAGACTATGATTGCCGGGAGCAGCCCGACGAGGAAGACGAGGCGGGGGTAGACCCGAACATCGCCCCACGAAGCAGGCCTTAAGGCTTCGAGCCAGCTTTGGACGGCCGGCGCGGCGGCGGCGATCGCGAAGACCGCGACGCAGGCGGCCAGCACGCCGATGTTGACAGCCGTCTGGAGGACGGCGGCGATCCACGGGCGCCAGCGGCGGGGCCATGTTTCCGAGAGGAGGGTTGAGCCGACGGCCCATTCGCCCCCGATGCCAAGGGCCGCCAGGAAGCGGCAGATCAGGAGCTGCCACCAGCTGGTCACGAAACAGGAGAAGCCGGTGAATGCCGCGTAGGTGAGAATCGTCAGGCAGAGGGCGCGACTTCGTCCGAGGCGGTCGCCGAGCCGTCCGAAGAAACCTCCGCCCAGCGCCCATCCGACCAGGAATGCGGCCTGGATCCAAGAACTTCTCTCCTTGACCGCCGCATCGCTCGTTGATGCGGCGTCGAGCAACTGCATGACGAAGGGCGCCGCCACGATCGTATACAGATGCATGTCCAGCCCGTCGAAGAGCCAGCCGAGCCATGCGGCGATCCCGGAGCGCCATTGACTCGGCGATATCTCTCGGAGATGCCGGGCCTCGGGCGGGGAAGGGGTTTCGCCGGTGGCGGGGGGGTCGGCATCCGGTCCATGCACGGGAGTTCCTTAGCGCGGACCGCCGGGAAACTCCAGTCCCGCAATGATCGCGCAACGTGTGACCGGCATCAGAAGATCTGCAGGCCGATTATGTCAGGCGGCCTGCTGCGAACTCTGGGCGCGACTCTTGAGGCGGACTCAGGCCGCGGGCCCTCCCCAAGATCGCGCCCCGGCTTTTAGACAAGAAGAGCCTCCGCGGTCGTCCTTGTATATGAGAACGTGACGGAGTGGAATTCAGCGGGCGACCGACATGAGGGCCGGAGAGACCGAGGAGGAAGTACGCAGGTTGGTCGAGGAAGACGACCCGCGCGCCATGGAGGTGCTGTACGATGTCTTCGGGGAATCCCTCCATGGGTTTCTGGTGGCGCGGCTAAGAGATTTGCACGAGGCGGAGGACGTGCTCCAGCAACTGTTCCTGGATTTGGCGCGGCGACCGGGTCGGCTGCTGGCCGCCAGGCGACTTGGGCCGTGGCTGTTCGCGAAGGCTCGGAATCTGGCGATCGATCGGATACGCGCACGCGGACGGACCGAGAGGCGCGAGGCAGATTGGCCCAGCTGGCTGGAGCCGGCCGTACCGGCGCGCGACGCGCCGAGTTACGATCTCGCACTGCTGGCCGGGATGCTGGATCGATTGCCAGCCGAGCAGCGGGAAGTGATCTCGCTGAAGGTTTTGCAGGGCAGGACGTTCGCCGAGGTTGGGGAGTTGCTGGGCGTTTCAATCAACACCGCCGCGAGCCGGTATCGCTATGCGGTGGAGAAACTGCGGGGTTGGTTGGTCGCGGAGGAGGAGCATGAGGCCTAAAGAGATCGAGGGCCGATTGGCCGGGTTGCAGGCTCGTGGACCGACACCCGGATTGCGCGCGCAGTTGCTGGCCGACGCTCGTGAGGAATGGGTGCGACGGAAGGTCGCGCGCCTTGCGTTCTGGCAGTTTGTTCGCGGGTGGCTGGCGGTGGTCTCCGCGGCCGTGATGATCTGCGCCGGCATATCTTGGCGCGAGGAATCGGTCACTGCGCGGTGTTTCGCGCGCCAAGGCGAGACCGTGGATCCGTGCGAGATGGCGCTGCGCGAAGTGTGCGCAGAGGTCGGGTTGAACCACGGGTACGCGGACAGGTGGGCATCCGTGATTCGGGAGCGACGGGCGCCAGGGAAGGGCCGAATGGCGCTGTGGGAGGAGTTGGCGATCGAATAGGAGAAGGAGGAAGGACTCGAGATGAGAAAAAAACTTAGGTGGCTGTTGGTTGGTATGGGGATCGTCATGATCGTGGCGGTTGGTGCCTGGTCGGTATGGAACGTCCTGGCTGGGGTGCGGATGCGGGCCGCCATAAAGGATGTGGAGAGCCGTCGGGTTCCAATGCGGATTGCGGATGTGCGTCTCGCACCGGTGCCCGACGAGCAGAATGCCGCACTCTTGTTAAACCGGGCATTCCTGCTCATGGCCGGGGGCAAGACGGGGCCGAACGCACAGATGGCGTCACTGACCGGATTCGAGTCGTTCTGGAAGAAAGATCCTCGAAAGGGCGTTTCGGCAGAGGACGCGGTTGCGATCAGGGCGCTATTGGATTCGCCCGAGATCCGAGAGATCCTCGATTTACTCCACCGTGCCGGGGAACGGCCAAGTTGTGATTTCGGATTGGATTATTCCAAGGGGGCGGAAATGCCATTGCCGCATCTGAACCGGATGCGAATGGCGGTGCGGCTGCTGGCATTGGAGTCGTGGTCACGGGCGGCCGACGGCGACGCGGCGGGTGCGATAAAGGCGGCGCGCTGTGGGTTGCGGATCGGCGGCTTTGGTTCTTCCGACGGCGTGCTAATCAGCTTTCTGGTCGCCGCCAGTTCTGATGCGCTCACGCTCAACTGGGCGGGGGTGGCGCTGGGGCAGATGGATCCCGCGGCGGTGCCGGCGGCCGAGCTGGAAGCGTTGTCGGCGCAATTGGCCGCGAGGCGGGCCGAAGTCCGGCCGGCATTCGTGCGGGCGCTGGATCTGGAGAGATTGGGATTTGGGGTGTGGACGTTTGAGGGGTTGCTGTCAAATCGCCTGAGGTGGTCGCAGCTGTTGGCCCACCCCCGGAACGGCCCGCCACAATTGGGTCAGGGTGCGATCGAAGCGAGCCTGACCGACTCTTACGTGTGGCTGGGACGACCGTTGCTCAAGGGCGATTATGCCGCGTATCTCGGCCTGATGATGAGGTATCAGGAGCTGGCCGCGAAGCCCTTCGAACCGACCATCATGAGCGATTTCGAAAAACTTCTCCGAGAGGTGCCGCGGAGTGCGATCTTGACGAGGATCGCGGTTCCGGCCTACGAGACGTGCTATAAAATGGCCGGAGAATACGAGGCGCTCCTGGACGTGGCGCGTCTCGGAGTGGTCCTGGAGATGCATCGGGCGAGGACAGGCGCTTATCCGGCGGACCTGGCCGACATGTTAGGTATCGGGGCGTTGGCGCGTGACCCGTGCTCGGGCGGGGAATTGATGTATCGGCCGAATGCGGGCGGTTGCCGGGTCTGGAGCGTGGGAGCCGACGGAAAGGATGATGGCGGGGTCAGAAAGGGCGGGGGCACGAACACGCACGATATCGTATGGGAAGTCGCGAGAACCGGGCGTTGACGGTTCGCGTCATCCCGCTCGCGCGACGGCGTCCTTTTCGACGTCGCTCCAGAGGGCGTCGAGGAATTTTCGGGTCTTTGTCTTGGCGACCTCGAGTTCCTTGGGCTCGAAGAGTTTGCCTGGGGCCGGCCGTTCGCACGCAAAGAGGTAGAACTTGACCTTGGGTTCCGTGCCGGAGCCGCGGATGGCGATGCGGGTGCCGCCTTCAAGGTGGAGCATGAACATCTTTTCTCTCGGGATCGTTTTCCCATCGACATCCTGAAGGGAATCTTTGGCGAAATTCTCGGAGCGTTCGATCTTCTTGCCGCCGATCTCTTTGGGGGGCTTGGACGCGTACGATTCGAGCAGGCGGGTGATCTTGGCGGAACCCTCGGCGCCCTCGAGGACGATCTGGCCGAGTTTCTCCCAATAGAATCCGAAGATGCTGTAGATCTTGTCGAGGTAGTCAGTGACGCCGAGGCCCTGGGCGCGCGCACCGGCCATCGCCTCGGCGAACATGAGCGCCGAGGCGTTCGCGTCCTTGTCGCGGACGTCGTCGGTGCCGAGGTAGCCGTAGCTCTCCTCGCCGCCGAAGACGAAGAAGCAGCCTCGTGCGAGGTGCGCGGCGCGTTTCTCGTGTGGCAACATGGTGCAGTAGTCGGCGCTGGCCGGGGCAGTCGACATGAGCTGCTCCTCGTATTCTCGGAGTTTCTCCCCGATGTACTTGAAGCCGGTCAGGGTGTTGACGACCTTGAGGCCGAACTTGGTTGCGATGGCGGCCTGGAGTTCTGTGGTGACGAAGGTCTTGATGAGGCAGGCGCGCGCGGCGTTCTGCGGCGTCAGCACGCCCTGGCGGACGAGGGTGCTTATGCGGTAATGAGCGAGGAAGCTGCCGATCTGGTTGCCGGTGAGCAGTTCGTACGCTCCGCTGGCATTGCGGACGGCGACGCCCATCCGGTCAGAATCGGGATCGGTGGCGATGACGGCGTCGGCGCCCTCGCTGCGCGCGAGCGCGATGGCCTGGACGAGGGCCTCGCCGTTCTCTGGATTGGGCGAGGAGACGGTGGGGAAGCGGCCGTCGGGCTTCTCCTGATCGGGGACGACAGAGAATTGGACACCATGGGCCTTGAGGAGGGGACGGATGGCGCGGATACCTGTGCCGTGCAACGGCGTATAGACGATCTTTAATTTCGACCCCTCACTCTTGAGCACGGCCGGATCGACGATGGAGGTACCGGCGGCTTGCCGGTAGGCCTCGTCGACCTCGGGGCCCAGGGTGATGACCTTGGCGCCGCGGGTGGGCTCGACGGCACCCGTGGCGCTCACCTCGTTGACGCGCCGAATGATTGCGGAGGCATGGGGTTCGACGATCTGCGCGCCATCGGAGAAGTAGGCTTTGTAGCCATTGTCGTGGGGCGGGTTGTGGCTGGCGGTGATTACAACGCCGGCGGAGGCGCGGAGGTGGCGAACGGTGAAGGAGAGCTGCGGTGTGGACCGGTCGGCGGGGAAAAGGAATGCGGTGATGCCCTCGTTGGCGGCGACCTTGGCGGCGAGGGCGGCGAATTCCTCAGAGAAGTGCCGGGTATCGTGGGCAATGACGATGGTGGGTGTGCTCGCGCCAGCGACGTCGCGGAGGTAGCGGCAGAGGCCACGTGTGGCGCGCTCGACGTTGGTCTCGTTCATGGCGTTGGTGCCGACGCAGGGGAGCTGCGGGCGCCCGAGGGCGGTGGGGACGCCCTCTTCGGCCTTTGTGACGTGCCGTCCGATGGTGCGGCCACGAAGACCGCCGGTGCCGAAGGCGAGAGTCCGGTAGAAGCGGTCATTGATCTCGCGGTAAAGACGTTGTTCCAGAAGCTCCTCTATGGAGGCGCGGGCACAGGATCCATCGGCGGAACTATTGTAGGTGGCGGCGAGATTTTTGGCTGCGGACTCGAGGATCAAGCCCTTCATTACGGGCTGGCTCAGCACGCTGAAGATATCCATGGGCATTTCTTTCGTCCCGGGGACCGCATGGGGCGGCAACCGCTAACTCTCAGTCTTTGCGAATGTGGGCGGCTTGTCAACTTGGGGTGTTTTGGTCCAGGGAACACCCTTGCCGGGAGACGCGACAGGGCTGCGCGATGGGCGGCATCGGGGGTGGGACCGACTCAGACGTGGCGCGGGCAATCCTGCCCGCGACGTCGGCCAAGGCACGCGGTGGCAGGTGGGATTGCCTGCCTCACGGGCTACGGGAATTTTCGAGCGATTGATCCCGTGCCCCGCGCGGCGGGGCACCACCGGGGAAGAAAATAGGACGTAGGAACGCGCTTGCGCGCGATTCGAATCGCCTGCAAGCAGGCTCCTACGATTCGGTGTCTGAATTTTCGAGCTAGCGGCGCCATGGTGGGCCGTCGCCGCGTCCACCGTAGCGGCTTGGCCGCATAACCTCGCGTTTTTGTTCCTCCGTGAGCGGGGCGGACTGGAGCCAGGATTCGGCGGCGGCCTGATCTCTGCGGTACCAGTCACGGGCAAGATCGACCGTTATGTGGGTGCGGGAATTGGCGTCGGATATGCTGCTGGCCCATTGGATTGCGGCGGCGGGGTCCTGGTTGGCGATGTTGCGCGCGTAGGAACTGATGATGCGGTCGCCTTCTGGGCCGGCGGTCACGTTGCTATTGAGCCAGGTACCCGCCGAATTGGGGTCCTTCTCGGCCCACTGGCCGACTGCCGAGGCGATCGCGGAAACGCGCTCGTCGCCCTGCGGCAACTGGTTGGCCCAGGCGATGGCCTGCGCGGGGTTTTGCTGGGCCATTTGTTGGGCGACCCTTCGGGCCGCATCGGACATGTCGTATTGTGCGGCACCTTGCTGGACCCACTGGGCGGCGGCGGCGGGGTCCTTGTTGACCCATTCGCGGGCGATCCGGTCCAGGGCATCGCGTTGGGCGGCGGGATCGGTGAGGGTCTGGGCCCAGGCCGCGGCGGCGACAGGATCCTGTCGGGCGTACTGGCCGGCAATCATTTCGGCATAGCGGGCGTTGGACGTGCCCCCCTCGATGGTGGCAAGACGCTTGGCGGCTTGTGCCGGATCAATGGACGCGAGCTGATAGAGGACACCGCCAACGGCGAACTGGGATTGATTTCCGCCTAGGCTCTTGGCCCAGGCGAGGGCGCCTTCGGCGTCGGTGCGCACCCAATTTGCCATGGCGGGTTGGGCGACGAACGTGCCGCGCATGCCGAGTTTCTCAATGGCATAGCCCATGGCGGCTTTGGGGTCGAAACGGCTCCAGGCGTAGATGAGAAACCGGTAGGCCTCCAAGTTCTCGAACGAATCGCCGCTGACTTCGTTAAAGGCGGCGAGGACCGAGTCGAGATTATTGGGGTTGAGGCCCTCGAGGAGTTTGAGGAGGCGCATGCCGCGTTGGATGAGGTCGGTATCTTCGAGCGCGGCCTTGAGTTCCTTCGCGAAATCGGCCGGTTTGAATGCGGTCTTGGAGGCGGCCAGGGTGGTGCCCTTGTTCCCTGCCGTGGCGGAGGCAGCGACGGAGGGCGCGCTGCCGGCGCCTGACGAGCGGTTGGCGGGCAGCCGACGGCCATCGCGGGAGGAGCCAGGGCCGAATGACCGGCCGGCGAAGAAGGAGAGGCCCAACGAGACAGCCCAGAGGGTGACGGGGATCCAGAGAGAGCGTTTCATATGTCGTTACCACTATTTAACGGTTTTGGCGTGAGCAAGTCGCGGTCGAATTTGATCCTAGGGGCGGAAACTTGCGGTCATCAAAATAACAACATAGGCTAATTGCGTGGGTTTGGAAAGCGATGGGCAAATGATGGGCACGAGGCACGCCCGGTGTGCATCGTGTGGGGGGGGGGTGGCAGGTCGCGTCGGATCAATGGGGTCCCGAGATGGCGTGTCCCGCATGTGGGATGCCGGTGGCGCCGGGGGCACTCGTGGGCCATTACCAGCTATTGCGGGAAGTGGCGAGCGGGGGGCTGGGGAGCTTTGCCGAGGCGGTGGATTCGGTGGCTGGGCGGCTGGTGGGGATCAAGATGCTGAGGGCGGATCTCTTTGGGCGGAGTGATTTTGTGGAGCAGCTGGGGCGGGAGGCGCGGGTGGCGGCGAGGATCAACCACCCGAACGTGGCGGAGGTGTACGACTTCTTTGAACAGGGGGGGACGCATTTCCTGGTCATGGAGTACCTGGACCACGGGAGTCTGGCGACACGGATGAAGGGCGGGCCGCTCGGTGAAAGGGAGCTGCTGCGGATAGCGCTGGATGTGACGCGGGGATTGCAGGCTGCCAGCGCAAAGGGCCTGCTGCACCGGGACGTGAAGCCTGCGAACATTGTTTTCGACGCCCACGGGCGGGCGAAGCTGGTGGACTTTGGGCTTGCCATGCCGGCCGACGAGGCGAGGCGAGGCAGCGGTTCGGCGTGGGGCTCGCCGTACTACATACCGCCCGAGCGATTGGGGGGTGAGCCCGAGGATTTTCGGGGCGACATATACAGTCTGGGGGCGACGCTCTTTCACGCTGCGGCGGGGAGGCCGCCATTCAAAGGGGACTCCATTGTGGCGCTGGCCGCCAAGACTCTGAAGGCTCGGAAGGCCTCAGTTAAGACGTTTGCGCCTCACCTGAGCGAGGAGACTGCCTGGATCATCAACCGGTGCCTGGAGCGGGCTCCGGGCGCCCGGTTCGGGAGCTATTTCGAGCTGCTTGAGGCGCTGGAGACGGCGCAGCGCAAGGCGCTGACGGCTCCAGAGGTGGTGCCGGTGTCGGCCCCGGACGTCATCGGAGCCGAGCGAGACATGGCGTGGTCGGTGCGGTGGCTGGCCATTGCGGCGGCGGTATTCCTGCTGTTGGGCGGGGGTGCGTGGTTAGCCCTGAAGTTCCGTGCGGGGCGAGACCTGCTGGGCGGCACGGGGGGCGAGGCGCCGGTTGCGGTCGCGGCGAAAGGGGAAGTGGCTGCGTCGGTGCCCGTTGCGGCGAGCGAGCCCGCGGCGCGTTTGAGCGTGGTCCGTTTTTCGAGTGATGAGGGGTATGCGCAGGGCGATCTGGGGAATCATCCGGATTGGCAGGCGCTGCATGGCCCCTCTTGGCTGGTGGATGCGGGGGGCGGCTCGATACTTTTCGGCAGGGATCTGCCAGCGCAGGGGCCGGGAGTGGTTTTCAAACGGGGCACACGATTGGATTCGGGCACTCTGTTGCAGGCGCGGGTGAGATTCTCGTTCGATGGGCTGGGGGGGTCCACATGGCATCAGCCCAGGCAAATCGTCATGTTCCGCCTTAGGGATGCGGCGCGCAATGATCCTCGGGGTCTGGACGTGATACTGGTTCGCGAAGCGAATCAGGCCGAGCGGTATCGATTGACGGCGCGGTTTGGCATCCCGAGGGAAGACAAGATGGTGGGGTTTGCGGACATCCGGAACTTTGAGTTGGGGGATGAGGGTATGGGTGCCGGCGATGCATCCGACCCGTTGGAGCTGGTGGTCACGATCCGCAAAGGGGCCGAGGCCGGCGGTTGGTGGCTGCGGGCCTTACTGAGGAATTTGGCCAAGGTGAGCGACCTGGCAAAGGTCGAGAAGGGCAACGTGTGGGTGCCGGACGAATTCCATGCCACGACCGAATATCGGGGGGAGTTGCGTTCTCGGAAGGAGGAGGAGCGTTCGGCACGCGTCCAAGTGACCGAGTGGGTGTTTGGCACTGTAAAAGAGTGAGGGACCACCGGCTACTTGCGGGCCTTGGCATCGAAGTCTGTGAATCGACCGCCGTTGCGAGCGGCGAGGCTCTTGAGGAGTTCGCGTTCGGCCGGTTTGTTGGGCCCGGTCATGAAATAGATGGTGTGGAGGCGGGCCTCTTTGGGAAGTGATCGCTGGAGCTGGGCGGTGAGCCCCAAGATGTCATCCGTGGGGATGGGGGTGTCCTCGACGAGGGCATTGCCATCGGAGAGCATGTAGATGATCTCGGGGCGCATCGCGAAGGCCTGGCGCAGGGCAAGGTCGTGGCGGGTGCCGCCGGGGCCTTCCCGCAGCACATCGCGACAGATGCTGCCCAGGCGCCTGTACGCGTCGGGGCCGAGGTCATTGCGGACGAACGCGGTGGCGGCGGCTTTGGTGGCGTCGGTGGCGGGCACGCATTCCTCTTTCCATCGGCCGGCGCCGCCGCTCCACACGACGATCCCGAAACGGCTATTGATCCCGAGGCCCGTGATCAGCGAGGTCGCCTGTTCTTTGACCGCGCCGAAGGCCGCGTCGCCGAGGCGAAGGAACATCGATCCCGAGACATCGATCATGATGACGACGGAGCGACCGGTGTCCTGAATTCCAAAGAAGCTCATGCCGTCGCCGTTGCCGCCGCCGGCGCCCACGCCGGTGCCGAGGCCCGCGAGGCCCTGGCCCGCCATGGCCGCGATGCTGTCGGCGATCATGGAGGATGGGTTGACGGCCATGAGTTGGTCGACCGGCAGTTTGGGCAGTGCTGGCATGCCGTGCTCCAGCAAGCGGGAGGTGGTCAGGCGGTCGTTGAAGGCTGGCGCGGAGGCGGCGCCCTCGAATTCCGCCAAGGCCATGCTGTGCTCGCGCGCCTCGGGTTCGATGCGGACCATGTTGCGGCATTCGAATTTGGCCGGCGCAGGCGCGAGATAGCGGGCGACGATCCACGCAGCCGCGCCCAGGGCCACCGCCGCATGTAGTCCGACGCTCAGCACTGCGGCGGCCGCGATGGTTTTGCGTCTCTGGCGCACCGTGAGCGCAGCAGCGGGGTGCACGAGGCCGGTCACAAGGGGCCCTCGTCGCCGGTTTCGGTCGCGAAAGTCAGTCCGGTGATGTGCGCTGCCGCCAAGGCATCCATGACTTCCGCGATCCGCTGGTGGGGGGCATCGTCGTCGGCCGCGATGGTCACGAGCGCCTCGGTCTTGTTGGCATCGCAGGCCTGCTTGAAACGGGCCATCGTGGCGTGCAGTTGCGGCAATTCGTGCGATGTGGGGTGATCGAGCGGGAGATCATTGAGCACGATCTGGCCGGTCGCGCGGATCTCGACGCGCTGCTCGTCGGGCAGGTCAATCGGTTCGTCCTGTTCGACGGTGCCGGGCAGGCGGAGGCCAAGATCAGCCTCGGGCTTCGTGGGTCGTGCCGTGACCATGAAGAAGATGAGCAACAGAAACACCATGTCGATCATGGGGCCCATGGGGATGTCCACCGTTTCGTATCGGCGCCTGCGCCACGTCGTTGCCATGAAATCCCTCAGTCTGTCTGTTTTTGGGAGCCGAATATGACTTCGAGCGCCCCGGCCTCTGCGGCCGCGGTCATGACCTCCTTGATCCGGCGGGCCGGCGTGCGCCGATCGGCGCGGATGTACAGTCGCAGCGGCGGGAATTCGATGTAGCGGCGGCGGAGGAAATCCTTTAGGGCCGGCATGTCGGCGGGGCGTTCGCCGAGGAAGATGCCCCCGGTGGGGTCGAGATTGATGATTTCGCGATCCGAGAGATCGTCGGGTATCGCCGCGTGGCGAACGATGGGGAGATCGATTTCCATGAGGCGCTGCTGGTCGGTGATGCGGGTGGTGACCATGAAGAAGATCAGAAGCAAGAAGGTCATGTCGATCATGGGTGCCAGCTGAAAGCCGACCTCGTCGGGCTGATGTCGGCGGGCGCGAAGGGACATGGGGGGTGGGTTTGCGGGGCTTTTGGGGTCAGGCGGTCAGCCGGTCGACGGCGGGTTCCGCCAGAACGTCGCGTTCGGTGCTGGCGGCGCGCGGCTCGACGCCCTCGACGGCAATCTCGCCGGTGAGGATGTCGAGGAGAAGGACCACATCTTTTTGCACCTCGGTCACGGCGCTCTGGACGTTGTTTCGGTACAGCATGTACATCAGCATGGCGGGGATGCCGACCATGAGGCCGCCGGCGGTGGTGATCATCGCCTCGCCGATGCCACCGGCTAGATCCTGGGGCTCGCAGAGGCCGGCGGAGAGCTTGTCGAAGGCCTGGATCATGCCTGTCACGGTGCCGAGGAGCCCGAGCATGGGGGCGACGGTGGCAAAGAAGTTGAGGTAGTTGATCCAATACATGAAGCGGGTTTCGCCGTGGGCGAGGGTGTCGGCGGCGGCCTGCTCCATGGGTGCCCGGTTCGCGTGATCGCGCTCGAAATTGGCTTTGATGATCGCGGCCCCCAGCGTGTCGGTCAGGAGGCCCGGATGCATGCGACACGTCTCGAACGCCTCGTCGATACGGCGATTTGCCAGGGTCCTTTGGAGGTGAGCCATGAGATGGGGCGCGGACAACCGGCGGCGCCCGGTGAGCAACCACGAGTAGACACCGACGGCGACGGTGCCCAGCGAGCACGCGGCAATCGGGTGCATGAGCCAACCGCCGGCCCAGTAGATGTCCAGCAGTGACTTGTCCTTCTGCTTTTTCTTCAGGCGTTCCGCGACGATTTCCTCCGTCTGCTTCTCATCCTGTGTCTTTGGCTGGGCGGCGGCGACCGCGGCGTCGAGGGCCACGGCCGTGGCGCAAATGGCGAGCCATGGAAAGATCTTCTTCATCTGGGGATTTCCTGATGTCTGGGTTATTTTAACTCGGCAGTGGGTTTTTGGGTCAGGGCGCCCGCGGCGCGGGCGAAGCTGGTGGTGTTCGAGTAATCGGCGACGATGGTTTCGAGCCAGCGGCGCGCGAGGTCGCGATTGGTTCGCGCCAGTTCGATTTGGGCAGCCTCCCACAGGCCTTGGGCGGCCTCTTCGCGGAGGTCGGGAAAAAGGACTCGGGTGTGGAGGAAGTGATCGATGGCGAGATCGAGGTTGGTGAGGCCGACCTCGACGCGGCCTTTGGCAAGGCTCGCGAAAGCGATGGCGGAGGGGTCGTCGGTCTCTCTGCCGAGGGCGCGGGCGAGGTTGAGGGCCGCATCGAGCCTGCCCAGTTTTGCCAGCGCTTGCACGCGCATGGCATCCGCGCGTTGGCGGAGGGTGGGGTCGGGATGGAGGGCGGAGAGGGGGTCGAGCAGGGAGAGGGCCTCGGAAAACGCGCCGGTATCCAAGAATGCCTGGGCCAGGGCCAGGCCGATGGGGCCGGCGTCGGATCCGCGCACGGAGAGGAGGGGTTTCTGGGCGGCCCACAGGGGGCGCAAGGCCCGCAACCGCTGGTCTGCCGCGGTGGGCAGGTGCGCGGGCGTGAACGGCGTTCCGGGTTCGATGCGGGCGATGCGCGAGATCTCGCAGGCCAATTCGGCGCGGCCGTTGCCGATGCGCATTTCGATGCGCAGGCGGCCATCCCGCACGCCGAGGAGGTGACCCTCAAGCGTATCGTTGTTTGAAAGGACGACGCGATCCTTTTGTGCGACGGCGGCGAAAACGAACAGGGTCAGGAGGGACAGTTGTGTCACGGGAGCCTGCCGAGTTGCGCCTGGGCGAGGCTGTGTTCAGCGAAAGGGGCGAGGTCCTCTCGCGCGAGGAATTCCTGGTAAGTTTTGCGTGCGCCGTCCCAGAGCTTGAGCTGTTCCAGGACACGGCCGCTGGCCAGGTAGGCTCTGGCGACCCATGGGCGGTGCGCGCCGTACATGACATAGACGCGCTGGTAGCATGGCATAGCCTTCTCGGGGTGTCCGAGGGCCTCGTGGGATTCACCAATGAGGCATAGTGCGCGAGCCTTGGCGGCGCCCGTGGCAGAGGGGGCCTCGAGGAGTTTCTCCATTTGTGCGATGGCTTCGGCGTGGCGTCTCTGACCGAGCAGGATGTCGGCGCGGGCCTCGATGACGCGGGCCTTGAGGAGGGATTGGCCCGCCTCGCGCTCGAATCGGTCGAACAGTTCGAGGGCGTGTATCCAATCGCCGCGGGCTGAGGCGATGAGGCCGAGGCCCGCGAGGGCGCGGGGGAATTCGGGGGTTCCGGGGCCGGCGTCGAGCAGGTGGCGCAGGTATGGTTCGGCGTCGGGCGCGCGGTTCAGGGCGACGAGGAGTTCGGCGAGATCGATGGCCACTGTCGGTGGCAGGATATTGGGGTGGAATCCCTCGGTAAGTTCGAGCAGCACCTGTCTGGCGCGCGCCGGTTCGCGGCGGGCGATTTTTGAGATGAGCCAGGTGCAGCGCGCGGCGAGGGCGGGGTGTGAGGCGGCGTTCGCCTCGGCGGCGGCGCGGCGCAGTTCCCCCTCGAGGCGGGAGCGATCTTCCGGGGTACGGTGCAGTGCCGCGAAATCCAACAACAGGGGCTCGACCGATCGATTGGCCGGGTCGGGGCCCACACGCGCAATGATGGTGCGATAGAGGTCGGCGGCCTCGGGATGTCGGCCCTGTTGCCGCAGGGCCCATGCGAGCCAGTGGAAGGCTTCGGCGATGCGCGGACTTTCGGGATGGGCTGCGACGAAGGTCCGGAAGTGGGACTCGAGCTCGGCGTGGCGACCGGTGAGTCGCAGGGCTTTTCCGATCTGGAACTGGGCGTAATGCTGGAGTGTGGGCTGGGCGGCTGTGACGGCGCGGTAGGATTCGAGCCCGGCGTCGATTTCGCCGCACGCCAGGCAGGCATCGCCGTGCAAGGCGCGGACCTCGTCCGTGAGGGCATGTCCGGCGAAATCCTTGAGCCAGCGGTCGAGCGCCTTTCGCGCCTCGGGAAACTCTCGTTTGCCGTACCGTGCGGCGGCTTTCCGGTAGAGGGCCTCCTGCTTGAAAGCGCCGGTCGGGTGGGCCGCGAGGTAGGCGTCGAAGCGTTCGGCGATGGCGTCGTAATCCTTGGCGAAAACGGCGGCCATGGCGCGCCAATATCGGGCCTGCTCGCAGAGTGGGCTGGCCGGATACCGGTGGCAGACATCCGAGAAAGTCGTTGTCGCCTCGTCGTTCAGGTTGAGGGAAAGGGCGCAATATCCGGCGAGGAAGAGCGCGCGGTCGGCCTCGGGGAAGTCCGGGTGGCTCTGGTTATGCGCGAGGAATGCGTCGTGGGCGGCGCGATGGTCGCGGAGTTCGAGATGGGCGTGGGCGGCGAGGAATTCCACCCTGGCGGCACGGGCCTCGGCCGGGTGGTGTTTCAGGAATGAGGCGCATTGCTCGGGAACCTTATCCCATCGTCGGGATTCGATACATGACAGGATCGAGAGGAAGGTGGCATCGGCGGCCAAGGGCGAGGTATCTGGGACCGATGCGGCGGCCTCGCTGGCGGCGACGAACGCCTCGCGATACCATTCGAGTTGAAATGCCGCGCGCGCGAGCCGCATGTGGCGGGCGGCGTCGAAATCGACAATTCTTTCTATGGCGGTCTTTTCTGCGAGCATCGCATCGCGGATGTGGGCGAGGTGCTGGTGGCGACCGGAGGGTGGAGCGGAGGCGGCGCTTGCCGCGAGGTCACGTTCGACATCCGCGAGCGCCGACGAGTGGCGGCGGAGGATGCGGCCACGCGTGGGCACAAGGAGGTAGCAGCGCCAGGCCTTCTCGGGGTTTCCGCGGTCGAGGAATTCGTCGCCGAGGTGCAGGGCCTGTGCGGCGGGCAAGGCCTGTTGCCGCGGCGTGGGATCGCGACTCACGAATTGCGCGAGCAGCGCGAGCGCGGCATCGGCCTCTCCGAGGTCCATCTGGCATTGCACCTGCAATAGGGTTGAGCGCTCGGCGATGAGGGGGTCGGGGGCCGTCGTGAGTTTGGAGAAGCGATCAGCGGCGCCGCGCAGATCGGCGGCCCCGCGGGCGGCAAGCGCGGCGAGGAAAGCTGCATTGGGAGCCTGCTCGTGGTGCGGGTAGGCGGCGGTGAAGCGGTCGAGTTCCTGGACGGCCGCGGCACAGCCTTGCCCAAGGAACAGCGTCAGGCCGAGCCAGAACGACATCTCCGGCCGCGCCTTTCCGGCGGGGAAGAGGGAGAGGTATTCCTCGAGGAACGGACGGGCCTCGGCGGCTTTGCCGTCTGCGAGCAAGGAGCCGGCCAGCATGGGGAGGATGCGCTCGCGCGCGGCCTGGGCTTCTGGGCTCTGGCCATAGAGGTCGAAGAAGCGCCGGAAGGCCGAGGAGGCGTCCGAATATCGACCGGACTGGTAGGCGCTGTAACCGGTGGTAAGGAGAAGATCGGCCGGGGGAGCATCATCTGGGATGGTTTGGGCGGGCGCGGCCGGTGGTGTGTTGGTGGCATGGCGAAATCCGGCGGGCCGAGGTTTCTCATCACGGCTGACGGGGATCCGGTCCGCCGGGGTTGGTTCGTTGCGACGGCGGCTAGCGTTCGCGGGCTGCGGGCTGACGGAAATGAGGGCTGCGAGCGACAGGAGGAGCCATCGCGATAACGATGGCGAGAGCGGCTCCGGTGCCGAATCCGATGCCGGGTCTGATACGGATAGCGATGGGCATGGCAGGCGCCGGGTATTCACGGGATGGACTGGAGTCGTTCTCTTGCGAGGGCGGATTCTTCGCGGCCGGCGAGATCATCGCGTTGGAGGAATTCCTCGTAGGTGGCGCGGGCGCTTTCCCAGAGATGGAGTTTTTCGAAGATGCGACCGCTGGCGAAGTAGGCGGTGGCGGCGGCGTCGCGCTGATCGCCGTACATGGCGTGAACGCGCTGGTAGTAAGGCATGGCTTTTTCGGGCTGGCCGAGGGCCTCGTGGCATTCGCCGATGCTGCAAAGGGCGCGCGCCGCGGTGGGGCCCTTGGTCTTGGGAGATTTCAGGAGCATCTCGAGAACGGCTATGGCCTCGGGGTGGCGTGCCTGGGTGATGAGGATTCGGGCGTGGCACTCGAGGATATTTGGGAGCAACGCGGACTTGACGTTGTCTTCCTTTTCGAAGGTCTCGAAGATCGCGAGGGCTTCGTCGGAGTCGCCCCGTTCGGCGGCGATGAGGCCGAGTGCGGCGAGCGCGCGTCGGCCCTGCGGGGTGTCGTCGTGGCAGGCGAGGTGGCGGAGCAGCGGCTCGGCCTCGGCGCGACAGTCGGCGGCGATGAGGTGTTCGGCGATGTCGATGGCGATGGTTGGGGGGAGTAGCTCCGCCGGGATATCGCGGGCGAGGCCGAGGAAGGTCTGGTGAGTGCTTTCGGGGTGAGACCTTTTGGCGAATCGCGCGAGCAGCCACGCGCATCGGGCGGCGAGCGTGCGCCGGCCGGCCGAGCAGGCCCTCGAGCAGAGCGCCGAGAGGTCGCGTTCGAGAGCGATACGATCCGCGGGCGCTTTGTGCAGCTTGGCGCAGGCCAGGAGGATGGACTCGACGGCCCGGTTTGTCGGGTCATCGCCGAGGTCCTCGATGGCGGCGCGGTAGAGCTTGAGTGCCTCTTGCGCGCGGCCTTGGCGCTGGAGCGCCAGGGAAAGAGAATGATAGGCCCTGGGGAGCCGGGGGGTTTTCGGGTGGGACGCGATGAATGAGCGCAGTTGCGCCTCAGCCTCCGGGAAACGCCCCGAGTTGAGCAGGGATTCGCCCAATTCAAGGAGGGCGTACTGGCGGATGGGTGGCTGACTGCCGATGATGTTGGGATCGACGGGGGCTCTCTCGTCCGATGAGTCTTGTGGAGAGGAGTCCTTTGGAGAGGAGTCATCGGCGGGTGTGATGTCGCAGACAACCTGTTCTTTCCCGCCCGATGTCCCGTCTGTGGATGATTGCTGCGCGGCGTCTTGGCGCGTCTCGAATGAGGCAACGCCCAACGCCAGCGCAATACACGCCGGTCCCAAAATCCCTAGCACGGGCGCAGGAAAGCGACGCTGTCGGAAAGTGTCAAGGGGAATTTCGTGAAAACTGCAATCGCGAGTTGACTCAAGTGAAACGCCCAAGGGCAGCGCCGACACCGGGCGCTGCCTGCGCGCCTTAAAGGACGATGTGAGCTGGCCCAACGAGTGATTCAGTTTCCGGCAGCTCCACGCCTCCCTCCAAGGTTGGATCACTGCCAACAACACCGACTTCCCTCACTCGGCGCTCGACTGCCGGACGCCGCAGCACTATGAGGACCAGCACGCAGGACAAACCCAACCCATAGTCGCCGCCCACTAACTCTCGGTTGCCTTAACTGGTAGCCATGCACGACCAAGCTCGCCGATGGCAACGGGGCGTCGCGGGATTGACGTCCGGTGCAGCGACTGGTTTAGCGCGCGGTAATTCCCGTGGTCGACTTGTCAACATGATCTCATCGTTTCTCGGTGTCGTGACCGGATGTCGCTAAAAGGCCGCTTATCTCATCGAACCGCACGACAGTGAAGGCGACCTCATCGTAACGCTCTTTCTTGCTCTCGCTCGCGCGGAGATCCCCACGCTCGTAGATAATGGCGATGTCTCCACCGGGCAGCAAAGCGAGGTCGGAGTAGCCGGTAAAATACGGGGCGGATTTCGGGGCGTAGCAGAAGGCTTTGACCCATGTTCGGCCATCGTCTTCGCTCAGTTTCAAGGTGCCGTCGGACCGGCATTCAGCGTTGGCCGGATTGGAGAAGAGGATATTTCCTTTGCCAGTGCGGTCATTGGACGAATGAAACAACAGGCTCGCTTGGCAGCCGCGCGGTTCGACCAGCTGGGTTTCCAGCCAGACTTCCGAGAACGTCATCCCGCCATCCCTGCTGATGGAGACCACGCGATAGTGCTCGTTATCGTCCTGATTGCGGCAGTTTAGCATCAGGTCGCCGTTGCTCAGCTCCACGACCGAAGACTCCGAGGTCCTTGGACGGGGCACGCTCCCGCCCAAGTGCCAGATATCGCCTCTGTCGTCGGAATAGATGAGATGGGAGACCATGCGCGTCCCCTTGGCGTTGTGCCGCGCGGGCACCACGATCCGCCCTTTGTTCGGTTCACTCCGCTTGACGATCCCATGACAGGGACCGGTCCCGTACCAGCCCCAGTCTGGGCCGTAGACAGATGCAGTGATGTTCCGTGGTTTGGACCACGTCGCGCCGTCGTCGTCGGTGTGCATCACAAAGACCTCGCGGGTCGTTCGGTCCTTCTCGGTGGGGATCCACTTGTTCCAGAGCCAGACGAGCAGGATCCGCCCCGAGGGCAGGACCACGGGGCATTGGTTCTTGCATGGATTGCGACCGTCGTTGGCCAGCACCTGCAGCGGCCCCCAGGTGCGCCCGCCGTCGGTCGAACGCTTGAGTACCACATCCATGTCGTCCTCGTCCTTGTGGCTGTTGACGCGCCCCTCGCAGAACGCCAGTGCCGTGCCTTTCGCGCTGACCGCCAGTGTGGGACAGCGGTAGCAGGCGTACCCTTCCTTGCCAGCGACATAGGGTGTGGAATCCACTCTCGGGTGACCCGGCTCAGCAGCAACTAGCGCGGAAACCGCTGTCAGCAGCAAGGCGCCGGGGAGAGGGATCCTGTGAATCGATCGAGTGTCGTCCATGTTCCGGTGTCCGATTTCATTGCCAACCATGGTGGTGACCGACCGACGCCCGAGGACTGCCGCCCCTATCGAACGACATCGGCGCGGCGGTTCGGCAGACCACTCCGTTCGCCTCCGAATCTCGATGGATAATATCGAATTTTACGGCTTCCGTGGATTCTGTCGGTCTGCTCCATCCAGTTTTTCCTGGATTTCGTCCATGAGCCGTTGTCGCTGCCGGGCGGATGGGCTGTCGTAGACCGTCCAGCGAATCGTGCCGTGCAGATTCCACCACATGAGCAGCGTGCATATCACAGGCAGCCAAAGCGGCCATTCGCTACGCGCGAACATGATCGCAAATACCAAAACCAGCGGCAGAACAAAAATACCGATGCCGCAGAAGAGCGAGGCCGCGCTGATCCCCGGCAATCCGACAACTCCCACTATCAGGCCTCCAAACGATCTCGTGGCTGTCAGTCCAGTGAGGATCGATCCGAGCAGCACGGCCGCGAACACCAACGATAACCGGCCGATCACCGTCCCTAGGGCATCGCGAAATTGGCCGTCAGGGTAGTCATGAAGGCGTGTCATCAGTTTCTCGGATTATGGCAACGTCGCGGACCAGCGACCCGAGCGTTGCGGAGGGTTCGCTGGAGGCGCTGGTGTGCGCCCAGCATGGGCGCGTTGGAAATGGGTTGCAAGTCCCCTGCAGGAGAACCAGACATGGAAACATGAAGAGACTACCACTCGAAGCCAACTCCGAAAGGGCAACCGACCGGGGGGAGGAAGGCTAGAGGAATGGGGGCGCAGCGAACATAAACAGCCGACAGCCTGCCCCGCAGGGGTGAAGCGAAGCGGAATTCAACCCGCGAGCCGATGAACAAGAACCGCATAGAAGGCCGACGCGCCGGGACGAGCTGGCATTACACAGCGAAGTCCCTTGGTTTGGGCGCGGAGGTAAATGCGGCGGTTGCGCGGGGAAGCAACGCGTCCTTACCTGGGGAGGGCCCGCGGTCTCGCGGGCCGGGTTGGCAAATGTCCGGCGCGAGCCGGTGGGACGCGGACGCCGGGGCCGGCGTCCCTCCCGGCTGATGCGGGCGGCAAGTGTTGTGCGGCGTCTCCGTGAGACCTCTGCCCCGCTTTCCGCGACCGGCGGAGCGGGTCGGTCGCTGCGCGACGTGCCAAAGCGGCGCGCTGGCGCGCCGCACTCCAAGACGCTTCGCGCAAGCCACGGCCCGTTGATGAATGCAACATCTTTTGGCGCGGCAACACGTCATAGAATACGCACCTGCTCCCAAAAGGAGCATAGGGCCACGCGTTGCGGTTCCGGGCGCGTTCGTATGGGCTCAGACCGAGTGGGAGAAGCGCATGGATTTCGCTAGGGAGCGGGTGTGCGCGGGGGTTCCCCTGGTTCGTTGTTCTTCATGACGTGGGATCCCTCTTTGATCGCGATGGGTTTGCCCTTGGCGCCAGAGATCGTGTTGCCCTCGATGATCTGATTATTTCCTGCGACGGAGATGCCATGGCCGACCGGGGAAGTGATCGTGTTGCCGCGCACGGTGTTTTGCTCCGTGCCGGTGGCGAGGCGGATGGCGTCACCGGCGGTCGTCGAGAAGCGGTTTGACTCGATGAGGTTCCCGACGTTGAGGCGGGGCTGCCGACACCATCGCCAGATATTGACGCCCATCCCGCACTCGGTGAATTCATTGCCGGAGATCGTGGAGTCGTTCGCATCGTTAAGCTCGACGCCGATCCGCGCACGGGAGACGCGATTGTTGCGGGCGATGCACCGGACCGCGAAATGGTCGAAGTCGATGGCCTCGTCGGCGCAGTTCTCTATGGCGCAATTCTCGACCAGTGCATCTGCGACGGCGTAGAGGGCGATGCCGCGCCCGAAGCAGTTCCGGATGGTGCAGTTTCCGACCGTCAGGTTGGAAATGGGCGGGCCGGTGGGGCCTTTCTCGTAGGAGTACGGACCCGCCGCGAAGATGCCGCAAAGCTGGGCGTGTCCCTGGATGAGGGGGTCGTCGGCGCCGCGGCCGCCGTCCAAGGTCAGGTTTTCGATCGTGATGTTCCCGCCGCCGCGGATGTCGATGAGGTTCGGCGCGGCGTCATCGCGGATCAGCGTGCTGCCGGGGACAGGGAATGGGAGAGGTTCCGCGAGGAGGAGCCGGGTCGGCTCCGCGCGGTCCAGGCGGACGATGAAGTTGGGCCTGGGCTTTTTCGTGAATGGTTCGATTGCGCCCGGGGCGGCGATCTGGAGGCGCATGCCTGGGCGCATGGCGCGGGAGCGGGCGATGGAAATCCGGGTGTCGCCAGCCGAGGCGGCATCACCCGCGATGGCGAATGACACGGGTGGCAACTGGAGGACGGCACCGGTTTCGCCGCGGAGCGCGAACCCGTGGACATCGCGCAGGCGGATGGCGGCATCGATCACGTGGGTGCCGCCGGGGACGATGAACTCCTTGGCGCCCGAAGCGATCGACCGCTGGATCTGTTCGGCGATGGGTGCGGTTGCTTGCGCCGAAAGGGGCGCGGGGGCCGCGAGCGCGATCAGACAGGCGGCAATTGCCCAGCGCTGGTGCTTCATCGGGGGCAGTTTGGCCATGGCGCTAACCTACGGGACAGCGGCGCGCGCCGCGAGAACGTGTTTGGGGAGGTTGCGGCCCTCCCGATGGCGTCTGGCACAGACGCCGTACAGAATGAGTCGTAGGCCGCCTGTGTCAGGCGGCGTTCCGCGGGTCGTGGCCCGCGCGACTAGGGCAGGATGATCGCCTGGGCATGGTAGGATTGGCGAATGCCTTTGCCGAACCGGACGTCGATGCGGATGTCGGCGCGGACGGGCCCATCTGTGCTCGCGGGCTTGATCAGCAGGCGCCGGTGGCGGCCCTCGCCCTCGCACCGGAGGGAGAATCGCCCTGGCTCGGCACACGTGATGGAATCGATGAAGATGCCGGGTGCATCGGCCAGGGTGATGGCCACCGCCTGCTCCGCAGGAGGCCGGCCCACGTGCCATTGGACCGAAGGGGGTTTGACTTGGATCACCTCCGGTATGCGCGCCAGGACCGCCAGGTACACGTTGGGTCGGTACGGATCGTCGGTCTGCAGGGCGGCGTGTTTGATGAACTGGCCGGGCCGACCGTCGGCATCGAAGCTCAAGGTGAAATCGCCCTTTTCGGCCGGGCCGTAGGCGCGCTGCACGAGATTCGATGTGGAACACCCGCATCCGTCCTTTAGGCCGAAGAGGGTCACGGGGCGCGCGCCGACGTTCTCGAATCGGAAATGTGCCTCGATCTTCTTCTGTCCGGGGGCGGCATCGATCTCGATCTGGGTGGTCGCCCAGCGGAGTTGGGCGTGGGCCGCGGCAAAAGGGACGAGCCATGCCAGCAGTCCCGGGATCCACGCCCAGATACAAGGAATGCGGGACGGCGGCCTTATCAGCGCGTGGCCCTGTGGCGTGGCGTGGTTCATGTTGTGTGCAAGATGGCGGAAGATGCGGCGGGATCTCGCACTGATCAATGCGACTTTTTGGGATCTTGCGGAAAAACAGTGGCTTCCGACGGAACGAGGAGGAAATGGATGCGGGTGCGTGGCGCCAAAGTTATCTGTTGCTCGTTCTGTGGTGCGTTTCGACAAACGAAGTGTATCGACCGCGATATGAGGTTCGGGGAGGGCCCGCGGCCTGAGGCTGTCTCAAAACTCAAACGCCCAACACGGACCATCCAAGAATCAATGCCCATCTGATGATAGAGGGGACGTCCGATGGCGTGCGGCGTGCGACAAAGGACGGCGTCTCGCAGAGACGCCCTACAAAATTTGTAGGCCGCCTGTGTCAGGCGGCGCTGTTCGGAGATTTTGAGACACTTTCGCCTCGCGGGTCGCGTCGACGGTGTTGCGGGTCTGTCACACCCGGACGCCGGGGCCGGCGTCCCTCCCAGCCTAGGACAAAACCGTCCCGGACCGTTCTCCCTGCCTTCCTGAGTTCCAGATTGCCTGGGACTGGCGTCTGCCACAGACACCGTACGATATGGGTTGTGCGGGGGCCATCCTGGTGTTGTCCTGCGGGGATTTCTTGGTGTGGCCGCTTGAAGGTGGCTGGGTGGTGGGGCATGCTGGCTCGCGATCGCAGCCGGAGGTCGATCAAGCGAGGGCCTCTCGCGGAGCCACACAAAGGTACGGAGAATAGCGGGAACGGGATTCACGGTATGGCCGAGTCGCGACGTTACATTTTCGTGCCGCTGGGGAGCGCGGGGGACGTGAACCCGCTGCTCTGGCTCGCGAGATTGGCCGCGGCCCGCGGGCACGATGTCGTGGTGATCACGCACGCGGCGGTGTCGGACCTGTCGCGGGCGGCGGGATTTCGGACGGTGCCCGTCGGCAGGGGGGAGGATATTGATCGGATCATCCGGGACCCGGACATCTGGCATCCGGATCGCGCGTTCGTGCTGCTGGCAACCCAGCTGCCGATCTGGGCTCGGCACATGATTCCCGTCATCCGCGAAGAGATAGTTCCGGACCGCACGGTGATCGTGGCGGGCGGAATTGCATTTGGGGCGCGGATCGTGGCGGAGGCGCATCGGATTCCGGTCGTGACCGTCCAGTTGCAGCCCGCGGTGTTCATGGGAGCCGATGATGCGCCCGTCATGCGTTTCGGTCTAGAATGGATGAAAAGGATGCCGCGTTGGGTGCGCGGCTTGTTCTTCGGCCTAGTCCACTGGCGGGTAGACCAACTGATGCGAGGTCCGATCAACGCGCTCCGTGCGGAATGTGGCCTGCGACAGCCAATCCGCGGCGTGATGCGCGATTGGTGGATGTCGCCGGATCGCGTGCTGGCGATGTTTCCGGAGTGGTTTGCCCCGCGGCACGCGGATTGGCCGCGACAGACGATGCTGACGCGATTCCCTCTTTATGATCTGGGGGATGCAAGGCCGGTGCCCCGGGAATTGGAGGTATTTCTGGGCGAGGGCGATCCACCGGTGCTGGTCACCCCTGGCTCGGCGAACGCGCACGCCCGGGAGTTTCTCGCGGAGTCCGCCGAGGCGTGCAGGCGAATCGGTCGCCGCGCGCTGCTGGTGACGCGATTTCCCGAACAGCTCCCCTCATCGCTGCCGACCGATTCGGCATGTTTCGATTACGTTCCCTTCGGACAGGTATTCGGGCGGTGTGCGGCCGTGGTGCATCACGCGGGGATCGGCACGTCCTCGCAGGCGCTGGCCGCAGGGGTGCCCCAGCTCCTCATGCCCATGAGCCACGACCAGCCCGACACCGCATGGAGGCTCAGGCAACTGGGCGTTGCCGAGTCCCTGCGCCCGCGCGTGTTTCGCGCCAGGGCCGTCGCCGATGCGCTTGCGCGGTTGATCGGGTCCCGGCCGGTCGCCGCGGCATGCCAGAGCATCAAGGATCGGATGGCCGCGCAGATGGCGCCGGATAAGGTGGCGGACCTGTTGGAAGTGGGTTGAGGGCATGGATCTGATCCGCGGTCTCCGATGAACCTGGGCACGGGTGGCGTCCCTCCCGGCTATTCTCGTGTGGCCTCAGCGGACGATGGGCTTCCAGCGCTCGTCGAAGAAGCCGGTCTCAACGATCTTGCCGGGCCAATTGGCATCGGGCGGTGTCTTTAAATCGACGATGGCCCAGTCCGGGAGTTTCGGGGTCTGCTGGGCATTGTTGAGTGCGGCGGCCTCGCGGAACGTGAATCCGCTATTGATGACGACGTAGCGATCTGGATTGAGGGGATTCGGGAAGATGAGGATCGGCGCGTGGGTTTTCACATCATAGGACTGGCCGCCGATGCTCACGCCGCGGATGTCCCATTTGAGGGGGAGCTTGTCGAGGATCCGGCGGATCATGGCGTTGCTGTTTGGGTCGCCCCAGAGGATGAGGTTCGAGCCGGTGATGTCGGCGGGCGTGACCGAGGTGTCGCGCGTGACGCGCGCGTCGCCGCGGAACACCTGGCGCCACTGCACGATCGCGCGTTCGAGTTCGGATTTCGTCCAGTCCTCAATCGCCTTGTTCGTGGATCGGCCGGTAGGCGCGACGAAGATGAACGAATCCATGAAGGCGTGATCGATCGGGCCGCACAGGCCGGGGCGTTTCAGAAGGGTGCCCTTGGGCGGTGCGACGGGACCCGCCGCCCAACGCGCGCCCTCCATGTGAAAGCGCGCGCCGTCCTTCGACCACGCCGCTGGGACTTCCTGCCCATCGAGGACGACCTTCTTGAGCGCTGGCCCGGCGGACGGCGGATCGAAACGGACCGCGGTGACGTTGCGGGTCTTGGCGACGATGCGGTCGGCGGCGAGTTCTGCTGTCAGGTCGGCGCGCTCCCAGTGTTTGGCGAGGCCCTCGATCTCGACCCATGCCATGCGCGGGTAGACGAGGGTGTAAGTGGTGAAGCGGACTTTCTTGGGCTCTGGGTCGCGGCCTTTTTCGGCGGCTGCGGTGACGAGTTCCTCGATCTTCGGCTTGGCGTCGGGGTGATACTTGTGGCCCGTATCGGGGCCGATGATGTGTGGGATGGTGAGCCCTTCCTCGGCGAGGTAGCGGATCATGATGTCGGCGGCCTGCTTCTGGCCGTCCTTTTCGCCGGAGTAGGCGACGGTGGTGCAGTTTGCGAGATTCGCGGCGGAGAGGGTCGAGTCATACCATCGCCAGAGCGTCTGCTCCCACTCGGGCGGCATTGGCCTATCGGGCGCGGTGCCCAATTTCAGGAACTCTTTGGACTCCCCAAAACCGGCGCCGGGTGCCGCGGCCGCCCAGTGTGAGGCGAAGTGCGTCGCGAATTGCCACGTGCTGCCACCGCCCATGCTAAATCCCCGGACCACGAGACGGTCCATGTCGATGGGGTAATGCTTGCGGGCGTCCTCCAGCGCCTCGAACAGGTCGATCTCGCCCGCGAACTTGTTCGCGCAGCAGTAGCGGCCATAGAGATGCAGGACGAACGCGCCGGGTGGCGTGAACTCGCCCCGGTTGGTCATGCGTTGATTCAGGAAGTCCAGCTCCGAGAGCTTCTCCCCGCGGCCGTGGCACCAGAAGTCGAGGCGGCGCGGCTTGGTGTCCCCGGGTTTCCAGTCGTCCGGAACGATCATCCCGTACGGCTGGATGGAGCCGTCGATCTTCGAGCAGTAGGCGCGGACCACGAGGCCGGTGGATGCATCCCACGACGTCTTGCCAGTGCTGAATTCCTCCGCGCGCCGGCGACCGATCTCCAAGAGGTTCTTGGCGACGGCGACCTGTTTGGTGTCGAAGAACTCGTCGTAGCGCAGCGCCCAATCCACCGCCTTGTGGAAGATCTGAACGTCCGGCAACTGTGCGACCGCCTGTGGCCGTGTGATGAGGGAGGACCTGAGCGAGGCGATCCGCTTTGCGAGGGATTCGACCCCCGCGGCGAGATCGGATCGGTCCTTCTCGGGGATCGCGACGCCGGGCGGCGGGACGCGGCGGACGGTTTGGGGTTCGGCCGCGGGGCAGGATGTGGCGATGAGGCACGCGCAGAGGAGTTTTTTCATTGGTTTGAACGAAGAACGATACTCTTTAGGTCCCCAGACATGGTCAACGCTATTCCGGGTGTGGTGGTGGCGGAGTGCCGGGTCGCCGGGTTGGGGGTCGGGCATGACGGGATAGTTTTTGCGGCGGCCAGAAACCAGCTAGGAGTTGAAAGCCATGAATGAAATTGCGTTGCGATGTGCGGTGGTGGCCGTGGCCGCGTGGGCGATCGCGCGAGTCCCGGAGGCGCAGGGCGCGCCATCTGGCCGGGAGCTATTCACGAAGAACTGCGCCCAGTGCCACGGAAAGGATGGCCACGGGTTCACGCCTATGGGGAAGCAATTGCGGATCAAGGATCTGACGGCAAGCAAATTGGGGGACGCCCAGATACGCACACAGATCATGGACGGGACAAAGGATGCCAAGGGAACGGTCAGGATGGCGGCATTCAAAGATAAGATTTCTGTTGAGGACGTGGAGCAGCTCGTGGCCTTCGTGAAGAGCCTGCGGCACTAGCCGGAAAATAGGGCGTAACGACCGAGTAGCGAAGGGCTTGCGCCCTTCGGCGTAGGTCGGGGCGTTCGCCCAAGCCGGGATGTTGGTAAAATCGCCTCTGGCGATCGGCTTGGCTACGATTTTCCGCCCCGGTGGTCCGGCAGCCGCCGGATGGGATCTGGTTCGAAAATTCAGATGCCGGGCAGTAGGAGCCTGCTTGCAGGCGATCCCATGCGCGAATCGCGCGCAAGCGCGCTCCTACGTCTCATATTTACCCTCGATGGTGCCCCTAATGCCCACCGTCGGGCGGGCGGCCGGGAATGATGTCTGACCTAAGACTTCGCGCGCGTTTGGTGCCTCGCAGAGACGCCCCACAAGTCGTGTGGGACGCGGCAACGGGCGTCGAGTTTCCCCATGAATGATGCGGCGCGAGCCGTGAGGCTCTGCACTAAGGCGCGCGAGGCGCCGACGGTTGCGTGCGCCTGGGGCGCTTGGTATAGTCGGGCCGCTCGATGCGTTTTCCTTCGGCGCCGGTGAATTTCCACGCGGGCCAAGTGGGGCCTTCCGATCGGACCTCCGCGTATTTGCGTTCGAGCAGGCCGCGGAGTTCGCGGAACTTGTCGGGATTTGCCGTGGCGAGGTCTTTGGATTCCCCGATGTCATTGCGGAGGTTGTACAGTTCGAAGGTGGACAGTTCGGCGGTCTTGAAATCGCGCTCATCCGCGTCGGTGATGTCGTTGGTCGGTCGGCCCTGCGGTGGCTTGTCCAGGGTTGCGAGGATTTTCCAGTCGCCGACGCGCATGGCGACCTTGGGCGCACTGGTCGCGCGATTGAAGTGCCAGTAGAGGGGGACCGTGCGTTTCAGGGGGCGGCCTTCGAAGATCGGCAACAGGCTGGTCCCATCCATGGCCCTGTCGCTGGGTGGTGCGATTCCGGCCAGATCGCAGGCGGTGGGGAGGAAATCGACGCCGCAGGCGGGCTCGTCGCTGACGGAGCCGGGCTTGATATGACCCGGCCAGCGGAGGATGCCCGGGACCCGGATGCCGCCCTCGTACAGTGACCCTTTCTTGTCCCGGAGCGGTCCGGCGGAGCCGTGGGGATGCTGGGGCGTGATCGCTGGCCCGTTGTCGCTGGTGAAGAAGACGAGGGTCTTATTGGTGAGTCGCTGGGCATGGAGTTCGGCCATCAGGCGGCCGAATGCGTCATCCATCTGGGTGATGTTGCCGTGGTGGGCGGAATAGCTGGGGTCGTCAGAGGGGTAGAGCGCGGTGTGACGGGGCGCGGTGGCGATCGGCTCGTGTGGCTCGTGAAAGCAGAGGTACAGGAAGAAAGGTTTGTCCTTGTCCCTGATTTCGCGGAGCCAGCGGATGGCCTCGTCCGCTACGATGTCGGCCGAATAGCCCTGCAGCTTGCCGACCGCGGTGCCATTGCGGACGAAATTGTCGGGATCGCGGTGCGAGGGCAGGGCGATGTTCTGGGTGGAGAACCAGTATTCGAATCCGTGGTCGCCGGGCTGCGGTTGCCCCGGGAGGGTGAGCCCGCCATTGAGGTGCCACTTGCCCGAGTGGCAGGTGGCATAGCCAGCCTGACGGAGGAGCGTCGCCACGGTGATCTCGGTGGATCGCACGTGGACCGGCGAATCTTGGGGGATCCAGTTGCGCACGCCCACGCGCGTCGGTGTGCGGCCGGTCATGAGCGCCGTGCGCGCGGGCGAGCAGTTCGCGTGGCCGGCGTAGCAACTCGTGAGCCGCAGCCCTTCGGTGGCAAGACGGTCCAGATTTGGCGTGTGCAGATCTTTTGCGCCGAAGCAGGCGAGGTCCCCGTAGCCCAGGTCATCGGCGAGCGCCAGGACGATGTTGGGCCGTTCCGCGGCGGGCGTTGAGATCGGGAGCAGGACGAGGGCGAGCAGCCAAAGGATGGCGGTTTTCATAGGCGCTAATGAGGCAATCTATGGGCGTCGTGGAAATTTGGTAGGCATAAAACCTCTGGGCGTGGCCGACGGTCGCGCGGGCTGGCGCTTGTGGGGCGGCGGTGCCGTGCATATGCTGCCAGGTAAGATGTGCCAAAGAAACTATTGGCTCTCAAGAGCCACACATTATCCCATCATCGGTCTCATGCTGCTGCTCGCGTCTGTCGCGGGCGATGCCCGGGCGCAGGAGCCACCGGGCTGGCGGGCGGGGGTGGCGAACGCCCGGATCACGCCGCAGACATCGCTCTGGATGGCGGGCTACGCCTCCCGCAAGAAGCCGTCCGAAGGGGTGGCCCTCGATCTCAATGCAAAGTGCCTGGCCCTCGACGATGGGTCTGGCTCGCACCTCGTGATCGTCACCCTCGATCTCATTGGCGTTCCGCGCGACTTGCGGGATGCGATCGAGCGGCACGCGCGCCAAAAGTGGGATCTCCCATCGGCGGCTTTGCTGATGAACGCGTCGCACACCCACTGCGGGCCGGAGTTGCGCCCGGATCGGCTGGATGGCTCCGCGGCGGGAGATGAAGAACGGAAGGCCGGCGGGGCTTATTACGAGGGGTTGAAGGCGACGCTGTGCGGCCTGATCGATCGGGCGATCGGTGCGTTGGCGCCGGCGAAGCTTGAGTTTTTTCATGCGCGTGCGGGTTTTGCGATGAATCGGCGCAGGCCGACGGAGAAAGGCTACATCAACGCGCCGTATCCCGATGGCCCTGTCGACCACGCCGTGCCGGTCTTGCGCGTGTCGGGGGCGGATGGCTCGCCGCGGGCCCTGCTCTTCGGATACGCGTGCCACAACACGACCCTCAACTACTTCAAGTTCTGTGGCGATTACGCCGGCTTCGCGCAGCGCGACATCGAGGCGGCGCACCCGGGCGTCACGGCGCTGTTTGCGATTGGCTGCGGCGCGGACCAGAACCCGTACCCGCGCGGCACGGAAGAGCAGGCGCAGCAGCATGGGCGGGCGCTGGCGAACGGCGTGGAGGCGGCCCTGCTCACCGTCCCGAAGCCCATTCGGGGTCCGCTGAAGATCGGGCTCAAAGAGATATCCCTTGATTTCGCGCCCGCCCCGTCGCGCGCGGAGTTGGAGAAGATTGCGATAGAAAGCAAAGATCCCGACCGGGGGCACGCGCGGCGGTTGCTTCAGGAGCTTGATCGCGAGGGCAAGATCCGTTCCACTTACCCGTACCTCGTGCAGGTGATCCGGTTCGACGACGATCTGACGGTGGTGGCCCTGGCGGGAGAGGTTGTCGTGGATTATTCACTCCGCCTCAAACGCGAGCTGGCGGGACCGGCCGTGTGGCTGATGGGTTATTCCAATGACGTCTTCGGATACGTGCCATCGGTCCGCGTCCTGAAGGAGGGGGGCTATGAGGCGGGTGGGGCGATGCACTATACGTCGTTGCCGGGGCCCTTCGCCGAGAGCATCGAGGAGAAAATCATCGCCGCGGTCCATGAATTAGCGCGGTGAGCACGTGCCCGCGGCCGGGCGAGCCGCGCATGCCGGGTTGGCCCAGATGTCGCGCGGCTGGTGAATCGCGGACGCCGGGGACGGCGTCATGCCCACCTCAGTGGGTTCTTACCAGATCGCAACGACAGTGCCGTCCTCGGTGGCGACGAATATCTTCCCGGCGCCGACGGCGGGCGAGGCCGATATCGGACTGCCGAGATCGATAGCGAGGACTTCTTTTCCGTCCGAGAGCGCGACGATGTACAGGCGGCCGTCGCGGGAGGCGACGATGACGCGATCCCCACAGATCACGGGGGAGGCGTCGATATGGCCGCGGGTTGTGAAGCTCCAGATGAGCTTTCCGGAAGCGGCATCGAGGCAGTGCAGGCGCTTGTCTCGACCACCGATGACGATGCGGCCACCGGAAACCGCCGGCGACGAAAAGAACCCTTCCTTGGACTCGTATTTCCAGATGATCTGGCAGGCCCCCACATCGACGCAGAGGACCTCGCCGCCATAACATCCCACGTAGAAACGACCGTCGGCCATGGCGCCGCCCGCCGCAACGTACGACCCGGCCTCCACGGCGTGGCCCTGCCGACCGGTCGCCACGTCGATCACGCGGATCAGTCCGTCGCAGCCGCCGACGACCGTGCGGCCACCGGCGACCGCGGGCGTGGCGTTCACGTAGCCATCCGTCTCGAAAGACCAGACGACGGCCCCGGTGGCGGCATCGGCGCAGCGGAGGGAGTTGTCGTGGCTGCCAAAGAGCACGCGGAGGCCCCCGTCGGGCACTTGGAATGGCACGGCGCCGCCGACGATCTTGTCGCCAGTCGCGCATTGCCATTTGGGCCGCCCCGTGGCGGCATCCAGCGCGCGAAGGGTGCCTCCCTCATCCCCGATGATGACGAGGCCATCGCAGAGCAGGGGGGCCGCCTCGATGGCGCCATCGGCGGCAGATTCCCAGAGAAGGCGGCCCGCTGTTTCGTCCAGGGCGCGAAGCTTGCCGTCATCCGATCCGAAGACCACCCTGCCATCGGCGATCGCGGGTTGCGATTTGATCCCGTCACCGGCCCGGCAGGTCCAACGTATCCGGGGCGAGTCGCCGATCGAACCCGCGGCCACGCCCCGGAGGTCGGGGGAACCCCTGAACATCGGCCAGGATGCCCCGGGGAGCGGTTGGGGCCGCGCCCCGTGACGTGCGCCACCGCCGCAACCCCCCAGCGCGAGCGCGATGGCCACCGCCACGGGCCCGAGGAAGGACCGGTTCCGCGCCGCATCGCCGACCGCCGGCAGGAGGTTAGTCGCTCTACCCAGCATCGCGGAAAAACGGTAGCCCACGAGACCCGCCCGTCCAGCGCGCTGTCCGCCCGTGCCGGGCTCCCCTCGCAGGGCCCTGGACCACGCCCCGCGTCGTGGAGTGCGGCGGCAACGCCGCCGCTTTTCGCGACCGGCGGAGCCGATCCGTCGCTGCGCGACGTGCCAAAGCGGCGACACGTCGCCGCACTCCAAAAGCTGGCGCCCCCTACGAGAGCCTTGGGCAACGCCGCCGCTTTTCGAAGGATCAGAGGTTGGGGGGATACGACGCTATTCTGGAGCGACCAATAGGAGAACCGTTTCCCTTGTCGTCGCCCAATATTTAGAACGATTCTAATTTTTGACAGGTGGGGGGAGCTCGGCAATAGTTCGGCGTGACAGCGAAGCAATGGGAGAGCGAGGCCGCGCGCCGACTGGAGGCGGCGGGCCTGCGCGTGACGACGCAGCGACGGGGTGTGCTGCGCGTGCTGCGCGAGGAGTGCGACCATCCGACCGCCGAGGAGCTATTCCTCCACGCGCGGGCGAGATTGCCGGAGGTGTCGATGGCGACCGTCTACAACACGCTGGACGCCCTGGTGCGCTGCGGGGTGGTGAGGCAGGTCAAGCTGGATCGGACCGCGATCCGCTATTGTTCGAACATGAGGGAGCACGCGCACTTTTACTGCGAGGACTGCGGGCGGGTTTTCGACGTGAACATCGAGCCGGCCGCGCTTGCGCTGGCGTGCCATCTGCCGAAGCATCTGGAGCCTGCGCGCGTCGAAGTCGCGATGCGGGGACACTGCCGCGGGTGCCCGAGGAAGGGCAGGATGTCGGCGACGCAGGGCCAGGCGACGCTCGCCTTGATTTCTGGTGCGCCAATGCTTTATAGGCCCACTTCCCGGCATGGCGCCCGGGAAAACCAGAAGTTATTGCACGACAGGAGGGCCCGATGAGCAAAGCCACGGATGCGACGATCGACCATTTCGTGAAGCAGGACTACAAGTGGGGCTTCACGACCGACATCGAGCAGGATTCGCTCCCGGCTGGCCTGAACGAGGACGTGATCCGCGCCATTTCCAAGAAGAAGGGCGAGCCCGAGTTCATGCTCGAGTGGCGCCTGGGCGCGTACCGGAAATGGCGTGGCATGGAAGAGCCGCGCTGGGCGAACTTGCGGTATCCGACGATTGACTATCAGTCCATCGTTTACTACGCGGCACCGAAATCGAAAAAGGATGGGCCCAAGAGCCTGGCCGAGGTGGACCCGAAACTGCTGGAGACGTACGAGAAACTGGGCATTCCCCTCCACGAGCGCGCGCGGCTGGCCGGCGTGGCCGTGGACGCCGTCTTCGACAGCGTTTCGGTGGCCACGACTTTCAAGGCGCAGCTGGAAAAGGCGGGCGTGATCTTTTGCCCGTTTTCGGAGGCCGTTCGGGAGCACCCGGAACTGGTGAAGAAATACCTGGGCACGGTGGTTCCCCCGGGGGACAACTTTTTCGCGTCGCTGAATTCGGCGGTATTCAGCGATGGGTCGTTCTGTTTCGTGCCGAAGGGCGTGCGCTGCCCGATGGAGCTATCGACATACTTCCGCATCAACGCGGCGAACACGGGGCAATTCGAGCGGACGCTGATCGTGGCGGAGGAGGGCGCATACGTGAGTTATCTCGAGGGCTGCACGGCCCCGATGCGCGACACCAACCAGTTGCACGCGGCGGTGGTCGAGCTCATCGCGTTGGAGGGCGCGGAGATCAAATACTCCACCGTCCAGAATTGGTATCCCGGCGACGAGAACGGAGTGGGCGGAATCTACAATTTCGTGACAAAGCGAGGGAAGGCCATGCGGCGCGCCAAGATCTCTTGGACCCAGGTGGAGACGGGATCGGCCATCACGTGGAAGTACCCCAGCGTGATCCTCCAGGGGGACGATTCGGTCGGGGAGTTCTATTCCGTGGCGCTGTCCAACATGCGGCAGCAGGCGGACACCGGCACCAAGATGATCCACCTGGGGAAGAACACGCGAAGCACGATCGTGTCGAAGGGCATCTCGGCCGGGCACGGGCAGAACAGCTATCGCGGACATGTCAGGGTGGCCCGCGGGGCGGACGGCGCGCGAAATTTTTCGCAGTGCGACTCGTTGCTGGTCGGCGACAAGTGCGGGGCCCACACATTCCCCTACATCGACGTCCAGAATCCGACGGCCGTCGTGGAGCACGAGGCCTCCACGTCCAAGATCGGGGAAGATCAGATATTCTACCTGACCGCGCGGGGCATCGAGCTGCAGGATGCCGTGAACATGATCGTCAACGGCTACTGCAAGGAGGTTTTCCGGCAGCTGCCCATGGAGTTTGCCGTTGAGGCCCAGAAATTGCTGGGCGTGAGCCTCGAGGGCAGCGTGGGCTGAGGCGGCCCAGAGGTTTTCGACTGAGGAGAGAAGGATATGGACACGCTACTGGAAATAAAGGGCCTGCGGGCCGGGGTCGAGGGACGGGAGATCCTCAAGGGGATTGACCTGGTCATTCGGGCCGGAGAGACGCACGCCATAATGGGGCCAAACGGCAGCGGCAAGAGCACGCTCTCGCAAGTGCTGATGGGCCGTCACGACTACGAGGTCACGGGTGGTTCCGTGACGTACCTCGGCAAAGACCTGTTGGAGCTGGAGACGCACGAGCGGGCGCTCGAGGGCATCTTTCTGGCATTCCAGTACCCCATCGAGATCCCGGGCGTGAACAACGTCTACTTCTTGAAGGCGGCCTACAACGCGCTCCGGAAGCACCGCGGGGAGCCGGAGATCGACGCGATGGATTTCCTGGCGATGGTGAAGGAAAAGGCAAGGCTGCTGGAGTTTGAGGACGATTTCTTGAGGCGGTCTGTGAACGAGGGCTTTTCGGGCGGAGAGAAGAAGCGGAACGAGATATTCCAGATGGCGATGCTGGACCCGAGGCTGGCGGTGTTGGACGAGACCGACTCGGGGCTGGACATCGACGCGCTGAAGATTGTGGCGCACGGGGTCAACTCGCTCCGGCGCAAGGATAATGGATTCCTGGTGATAACGCACTACCAGCGGTTGCTGAATTACATCGTGCCCGATTTTGTGCACGTTTTGGTGGACGGCAGGATCGTGAGATCTGGCGGGAAGGAGCTGGCGCTTGAGCTCGAGGAGAGAGGTTATGAGTGTGTCGAGCAGCACGCGGCGGCGTAAGCCCGCAGTGGCCCCGGGGAAGGACGATCGGCGGGCGAGGGGTGTGGCGCCGCGCGGTGCAGCGGATCCCTCGCGCGACGGGAAACACGCGAAGGACGATCCATTCGTCACGGCGTTCGATCGGACTGCGGAGGCGCTCTTCGGTGCGGAGCCCGAGTGGTTGCGGGCCGCGAGGCGCGCGGGGATCGGCCACTTTTCGGAACTGGGTTTTCCGACGCCCAAGCACGAGGACTGGAGATTCACGAACGTGGCGCCGATCCGGGATGCCGGGCTCGCGCCAGCGGTTTCTGCCGGCCAAGTCGCGGGGGCCGGGGTGGGGCGCATCCCCGGCCTCGAATCCAACGTGCTGGTGTTCGTGGATGGATTTTTCGCGCCGGCGCTTTCTCGGTCAGGGGCGTCTGAGGGTCTCCGGGTGGAGGCGCTATCGGCCGCGGTGGCCGCAGAGGGAGACGGGATCGTTCGGGAGCATCTCGGAAAAGTGGTCGCCCCGGGCACGCATCCGCTCGTGGCCCTCAACACGGCGTCTTGGCGCGACGGGGCCCTCGTGGTATTCGCCGCAGGCCAAACGGTCAAGGAGCCCGTGCATCTCGTGTTCCTCTCCACCGGCAGGTTCGCGGTTGCGCCGCGGGTTTTGATCGTGTGCGAGCGGGGCAGCGAGGGCTCGGTCGTCGAGAGTTTCCACGGGACTGGCGATACGCCTTGCTGGGTGAACGCCGTGACCGAGGTGGCCGTCGGTGACGGGGCGCGCATGGAGCACACGAAGTTCCAGTGCGAGAATATGGCCTCCTTCCACACGGCCACCGTGCAGTCGCGCCTGGGACGGGATGCGTATTTCACATCACACTCGATCGCACTTGGCGGTCTCATAGCGCGCAACGACATCAACACGGTGCTGGCGGGGCAGAATTCCACGAGCGACCTCAACGGCCTGTACATCTGCCGCGGGGCGCAGCTGTGCGATCATCACACCATCGTGGATCACGCCGTGGCCAACTGCGCCAGCCACGAGTTCTACCACGGGATCCTCGACGAGAGATCGCGCGGCGTTTTCAACGGAAAAATATTTGTCAGGAAAGATGCGCAGAAGACGGACGCCAAGCAGACCAACCGGGGCCTGCTTTTGAGCGCCGACGCGCGCATCGACACAAAGCCGCAGTTGGAGATCTTCGCGGATGACGTCAAATGCACGCACGGTGCCACCGTCGGCCGGCTGGATCGCGAGGCCCTGTACTACCTCGAGGCGCGGGGCGTCAATCCGGCCGAGGCCGGGCGGATGCTGACGCACGCCTTCGCGGGTGAGATCATCGGCAGGGTCGCGTTCGCTCCACTCCGGGAATACATCGACAGATTCATTTTTGATTATCTTGAGGGACTGCCCGCGCTCAGATAAAGGAAACGCCCATGTTCGAGGATCTCGACGAGCTCTACCAGGAGGTGATCCGGGAGCACAGCACGCATCCCAGGAATTTTCGGGCGCTTCCGTCTCCCGCGAGGGCCGTGGATGGCCACAACCCGCTATGCGGTGACCAGGTGCGGCTGTACGTGGCCATGGATGGCGACAGGGTCGCGGATGTTGGATTCACGGGCCAGGGCTGCGCGATTTCGCGGGCATCCGCCTCGATGATGACGGAGGCGATCAAAGGGAAATCCCGCGAGGAGATTCGGCGGGCATTCGATTCATTCCACGAGATGGTGACGACCGGTCGATCCGACGCGAAGGGCCTTGGCAAGCTGACGGTGTTCTCCGGCGTCCACAAGTATCCCGTTCGGGTGAAGTGCGCGATGCTGGCGTGGCACGCGGCGATCGCCGCAATGGAGGGCGGCGTTGCCGAGGTGTCCACGGAGCAGGCCGAGGAGGCGCCGTCTCCCAAAGGGGGTGAGGCATGAGTGGGGGGGAATCCATCGAGCTATCGAGGGATTGCGCCGCGGTGGCGATCCCGGCCGGCCATGTCACGGTGCTGACCAAAGGAACCACCGGCGTGGTGACGCAGGCGCTTGGCGGTTCCTACACGCTGATGACGCCCTCTGGGCTCTTCCGGATCGACGGCCGCGATGGCGATGCAATTGGTCGGGAGGTGGGGCCGGCCCCCGCAGCGAAGACGGCGCCGGTTGGCGAATTCAACGAGGATGTGATCTGGGATCAGATGAAGGCGTGCTTCGATCCTGAGATTCCCGTGAACATCGTAGATCTGGGTCTGGTCTACAGCGTCAGCGTTGAGAAGAGGGAGGACGGCGGCCGCAAGGTGGGCGTGAAGATGACACTGACGGCGCCCGGATGCGGCATGGGTGAGATCATCCGCCAGGACGTGGTCAATCGCGTGGCCTCCGTGCCGGGCGTTGATGAAGTAAATGTCGAATTGGTCTTCGACCCGCCATGGAATCAGGGGATGATGACGGAGGCGGCTCGCTTGCAGCTGGGACTGCTGTGAGCCGGGCGGCTCGTCCTTCGAGTTTTGCGGACATGGAGGCCCGGCGCCTGGATTTTCCGGCGCTGGATCAGGACGTCAACGGGAACCGGCTCGTTTATCTGGACAACGCGGCCACGACGCAGAAGCCGCGCGCGGTGATCGGAGAGATCCGGCGGTTCTATGAGCGGGACAACAGCAACGTCCATCGCGGTGTCCACGAGCTGAGCAATCGGGCGACCCTCGGCTACGAGGGCGCGAGGAAGCGGGCCGCCGAGTTCCTGAACGCGACCTCCGCGGAAGAGATCATTTTTACCAGGGGAACGACCGAGAGCATCAATCTCGTTGCGTCGGCATGGGGCGCGCGGCACCTGCGGCGGGGCGACCGCATCCTGCTCACGGAGATGGAACACCACAGCAACCTCATCCCGTGGCAGTTGCTTGCGGCGCGCGCCGGGGCACGATTGGATTTCGTTCCGGTGACGGGCGATGAGGGGCTGCTGGATCTCGGGCGGATCGATGAGTTGCTCGACGGGACACGGTTGTTTGCGTTTACCCACATCTCGAACGCGCTGGGGACGGTGAATCCGGTCGGGGAATTGTGCCGCCGGGCCAAGGCGGCGGGCGCCGTGACGCTCGTGGACGCGGCGCAGAGCGCCGGTCATGCGCCACTAAACGTGCGCGAGATCGGGTGCGATTTCCTGGCCCTGTCGGCCCACAAGATGGCGGGCCCGACGGGCATGGGCTTGCTCTATGGCCGCCGGGAGTTGCTGGAGGCGATGGATCCGTATCAGGGCGGGGGAGAGATGATCTCGAGCGTCGACTTTGGTGGCAGCACATGGGCGGCGGTGCCCCACAAATTTGAGGCGGGGACGCCCGATATCTCCGGCGCTTTCGGCCTGCGGGCGGCCATGGATTATCTCGACGGCATCGGCCGCGACAGGATTCTGGAGCATGATCGGGCGCTCGGAGCCTATGCTTACGCCCGGCTCGCGGAGATCCCCGGAATCCGGTTGCTCGGTCCCGCCGAGGGACGCGCCGGACTCGTCAGCTTCGTGCTCGGCGACGTGCACGCGCACGATGTCGTGATGCTCGCCGACCGGGTGGGCATCGCCCTGCGGGGTGGCCACCATTGCACCCAGCCCCTCCACCGGAAACTGGGCGTCGAATCCACCACGCGCGCCAGTTTCTATCTCTACAACACCGCCGAAGAGATCGATCGGTTGGCGGATGTCCTGCGCGAGATAAAGCGGTATTTTTCGCGCTAGGTCCCATCCGGCGGCCGCCGGACCACCGGGGGTAAGTCGTAGGAGCGCGCTTGCGAGCGATTCGCGCATGGAATCGCCTGCAAGCAGGCTCGTACTGCCCGGCATCTGAATTCTCAGCCCGCTGGAGAACGCCATCGACTCCGCGCGCGTGGTCCGATTTCGCCGGGAGGGATGTCGGCCCCGGCGTCCGCGAAGCATCAGGATGCGAACCAATCGCCGCGGCGGCTTGGCCGACCCGGCCCGCGAGGCCGCGGGCCCTCCCCAGGATGCCCGCATGGTGCGCCCAAGATCCTGTAGGGCGTCTCCGTGAGACGCCGCAAGGCAAGGCGGAACGCCATGCGCCGCCCCATCTGCCCAGATTGAACTGGGGCGCCATCCATGTTCAGATTCGGATTTGTTCACGGCGCGGGGCGGAAGTCGCGCAGGCGCCACTCGATCTTGGGTGCACCCCAGTAGCTGTTTTCGACCAGTGACGCCACGATCTCGAAGGGTTCCTCCGGGATGGTGCGGCCGGCCATCCCAAAGGCCATGGCATCCATGGCGGGGCCATCCTGAGTCAGATGCAGCTTGAGGTGGTTTTCGCCCACGACCGTCGGCGGGCGCGCCAAACGGACGCCCCGGACAAGGAACAGCGGCTCGGGATTGCTTTGGCCGAAGGGTGCCAGCGAAGCCAGCGCAGGCATGAACGTGGCGTCGATGTCGCGGAAGGTGATTTCGGCGTCGATCTTCAGGGGAGCCGTCCTGAGTTCGCCGCGGAGGCAACTGCCAGCCCATGCGTTGAAGGCCTCGCGGAAAGCGGGGATCGAGGTCTCGCGCACATAGAGGCCCGCCGCCAGAGCATGACCGCCGAAACCCTCGAGGTGCTCCTGGCACTGGCGCAGTCCCTCCACCAGATGGCAGCCCTCGACGCTGCGCCCGCTGCCCTTGCCGCGCCCGTCCCGATCGATGGCGACGATAAATGTGGGCCGCCAGAAGCGCTGCTGCAGGCGCGAGGCGATTAGGCCGATGATGCCGGGGTGCCATGACCGATCGCCCATCACGATGGCGTGGTCGCGGCCCTCGTCGAAATCGCGCTCCGCGCGGGCCATCGCGCCGGATAGCGCGGCTCTTTCTATCTCCTGGCGCTCGCGATTGCGTGCATCGAGCTCATTCGCGAGCCGCGATGCCTCGGCCTCGTCTGGAGTCGTGAGGAGGCGGACGGCAGCCATCGCATCATCCAGGCGACCGGCGGCGTTGATGCGCGGGGCGAGCTTGAAGCCGGTGTCGAAGGTGGTGGGGACATCGCCGACGCGTGCGACCCGGAGGAGTTGGCGGAGCCCCGGTTTGGTGCTGGCGGCGATGCGGGCGAGGCCGGCGCGTGCGAGGATGCGGTTGTCATCCACCAGTGGCACGATGTCGGCGATCGTGCCGAGGGCCACCAGATCCAGATGATCGCGGAGGTCGATGCAGCGCTCGCCGATCACCTTGAGCAGCGCGTGCGCCAGCTTGAATGCGATGCCCGCGGAGCAAAGGTGGTGGTCGTGCTGGCCGCGCTGGGGGTTGACGAATGCGTGGCAGCGGGGCGTGCGCGCGGGCAGCTGGTGATGGTCCGCGATGATCAGGTCGATGCCCTGGGCGAGCAGCCACTCGGCCTCATCGACGCTGGTGGTGCCGCAGTCCATGGCGACGACCAGCGAGGGACGGATCGATTCGCAGCAGCGGTGCAGTGCGGCGAGCGTCAGCCCGTAGCCCTCTTCGAGGCGACGAGGCACGAAGCACTCGGCCCGGCCACCGAGGGATGTCACGACGTGCCAGATCAGCGATATGGATGTGACCCCGTCGACGTCGTAGTCCCCGTAGAGGGCGATCTGTTCCCGGCTGCGGATAGCCGCCCAAAGGCGCTCCGCGGCGCGGTCGATGTCGGGCAACCGCATGGGATCGTCGAGATCGCGGAGCCTGGGGTCGAGGAAACGCCGGGCCGCGTCCGCGGCACCTATGCCGCGATTGTGAAGGATGCGCGCGATGGCGGGGTGCAGGCCGCAATCCCGGGCGAGGGGTTCCGCGGTCGCGCCGTCATCGGCCAACACCCAGCGGCGTTTCATGCCACGGCGGGTTTTTCCTCTTCGGATTCAACCACCTGGCGGCGCAGCCACTCATCGCTTCCGCCGGTCCACCAAAGGACAATGGGCGAGGCGATGTACAGGGTGGAATAGCTGCCGGCGATCGAGCCGACCAGCCAGGCGAAGGAGAAATCGCGGAGCATGGGTCCGCCGAAAAAGAGCAGCGACAGGATGGTGATGAACACGGTCAAGTTGGTGAGGACGGTTCGGCTGAGCGTCTCGTTCAGTGCTCGGTTCATCAGCTCGTACAGCGTGCCTTTCTCCGAGTTGCGCAGGCACTCGCGGACCCGGTCGAAGATCACGATCGTGTCGTTGATCGAGAATCCGGCGATGCCGAGCGCCGAGCCGACGACCGTGAGCGAGATCTCCTGACCCGTGAGCGGGAAGGCGACGAGGACGATCGCGACATCGTGGATGAGCGCGACGATGCCGCCCACGGCGAAGGACATCTCGAAGCGCGCGGTGACGTAGATCAGGATGCCGAACAGCGCGAGGAAGAGCGCGATGGCGGACTTCGTGAGGAGTTCCTTGCCGACCACGGGGCCGACGCTGTCAATCGAACTCAGGGTGAAGCCGGCCTTGGGCAAGGCGCGCGTTATGGCGTCCGCGGCCTTCTGTCCATCCCCGAACTTGGTCCTGACAAGGTAGGATTCTCCCTGCGCGCCGGCCGAGCGCTGGGCCTGGATCATGGCGCTGTCGAGACCGGCGTCGGCAAGGGTCTTGCGGACGACCGCGATGTCGGTCGGCGCGGACGCGGTCAGGGTGACGGCCTCGCCGCCCGCGAAATCGACGCCGAAGCAGGCTTCGCCCCGCGTCTTGAAGGCGATCGCCCCCGCCACGAGCACCGCGATCGAGAACGCGATCGCGTACCATCGATATCGCAGCAGGTCGAATTTCGGGTCTATGATGAACTGCCTGGCGGAGAAGGTCCGCATCACGTTCTTGGCCAGGGCCCACTCGAAGAGGTTTCGGCCCACGATCAGCGCGCCGAAGAGCGTGCCCACGATGCCGAGCGTCAGGGTCACGGCAAAGCCGCGCACCGGCCCAGAGCCGAGATAGAACATGATGATCGCCGTGATGATGGTGGTGAGGTTCGAGTCGATGATGGCGCTGAAGGCCTTGTCGAAACCGCCGATGATGGAAGGGCCAAGGGCCTTGCCGGCCGCGATCTCCTCGCGAACGCGCTCGTAGATGAGGACGTTGGCGTCCACGGCCATGCCGGCGGTCAGGATGACGCCCGCGATGCCCGGGAGCGTCAGCGTGAATCGGAACTGGGCCATGAGGCCAAAGAGGACGATGAAGTTCGCGGCCAGCGTCAGGACCGCGACGACGCCGGAAAAATGATAATACCAGACCATGAACACGATGACCGCGGCGAAGCCGATGGCGGACGCGATCACGCCACTGCGGATCGAGTCGTGCCCGAGCGTGCCGGCGACGGTACGCTCCTCGACGATGCGCACGGGCGTGTCGAGGGGGTTCTCGAGGACGCTGGACAGCTCGGTGGCCTCCTGCGGCGTGAAGTCGCCGGTGATCTGCGCCCGGCCGCCGTAGATGGCCTCGTTGATCCGCGGGGCGCTCTTGAGTTCGCCGTCGAGCACGATGGCCAGCTGGCGGCCGACGTTCTGCTCGGTGATGCGGCCAAACAGCTCTTTGCCCTCGGGTTTGAACTCGAGCGAGACAAACGACTCGCCGATGGCGCCCTGGGCATGGTAGGCGCGGCGCACGTGCTTGCCGCTCATCTCGGGGCGGCGCTTGACGAGGTAGCGGCTCTCTTGTTTCTGGCCGTCCTTGTCCTTCTGGGAGGTTTTCATCAGCTCGTAGCCGATCGGCACAGGGCCCCCGGCATCGACCTTCGCAAGCTCGGCCGCGTTCTCGGGATGCACGAGGCGGAATTCGAGCTGGGCGACGCGGGAGAGCTGATTACGCGTGGTTTGGATGTTCTCCTCGGAGAGGCCGGGCATCTGGACCATGATGCGGCGCTCGCCGACGGGCTGTATGATGGGTTCCGCGACGCCGAGGTTATCGACGCGTTTGCGCACCACCTCGACCGCCTGCTGCAGCGCGGCGGGCCTGACCTCTCCGTTGAGTTCCATGAGGAAGGAAGAGCCGCCCTTGAGATCGAGGCCCAGCCGTATCGTCTTGTGCAGCGGGTACGTCGCGATGATGCAGGTGCAGATGGCGATGACCCACAGTGCGGCGCCGACCTTGCGGCGGGAGCGGTCCTCGGTGGCCGCCAGGTGCCAGACAAACAGGACGAGGGCCATCAGGCCGCCGAAGAAGATGATCGTTTCCGTGGTCATGGGGGTGGCCGTTATGAGCTGGAAGAGGTCTTGCTGCCGCCGGCCTTGGTGACGCTCTGGACGGCGGAGCGGAGGACCTCGATCTTCACGTTATCCGCGATCTTGATGGTGAGGGTCTTTTCCTTGCGGTTCGTGACCGTGCCGAGGATGCCGCCGGTTGTCACGACCTCGTCTCCCGTGTCGATGGAGCCGATCATCTTCTCGTGTTCTTTCTGCTTCTTCGTCGAGGAGCGGAACAGCAGGAACATCAGGAGTCCCAGGATCAGGAGTGGCATCAGCCCGGTCCATGCCGGGGCCGTGGATTCTTGGCCCGCGGGGGCCGAGGGCGCCATAAGCAAAATGGGCGTGCATGCGTCTGGGGTCATAGTTCTCTCTCTCTGGTCATTCGGCGGTTTCGTCGATGTCACTGCTGGGACCGTGCGCCTGGAATCTGGCTGCGACATCCCGGCGGAACTCTCCGAAGCGACCGCCCGCGATGGCATCCCGGATCCTGTCCATCAACCGCATGTAAAAATGCAAATTGTGCACCGTCACCAGCCTCAGGCCCAGGATCTCCCTAGACTTGAGAAGATGGCGAATGTATGCCCTCGAAAACGTTTGGCAAGCATAACAGGCACAATCGGTTTCGATGGGTCCTGGGTCGAGGCTGAAGGGGGCGTTGTGAAGGTGCAGGAGGCCGTCCTCCGTGAAAGCGCTGCCGTGGCGGGCCATCCGCGTGGGCAGCACGCAATCGAAGAGATCGATGCCGCGCGCGACGAGTTCCACGATCTGGCCCGGCATGCCGAGCCCCATGGCATAGCGCGGCTTGTCTCCCGGGAGATGCGGTTCCGTTGCCTCGATCGCCTCGTACATCATGGCCTCGGGTTCACCGACGCTGACACCGCCGATGGCGTAGCCGTCGAAATCCATCACCACCAGCTCGGCCGCGCACCGTGCGCGAAGTCCGGGCGAGGCGCCCCCCTGGACGATGGCGAAATGGCGCTGGGCTCCGGGGAGAATGCCGCCGCGGTCCCGCGACGCATCGATGAAGCGCCGGGATTCCTTGGCCCATGCGATGGTGCGATCCACGGCCCTTGCGACGGCGGCGGCATCCGCGGTCCACGGCGGGCATTCGTCGAAGAGCATGGCGATGTCACTGCCGATCACGGCCTGGGCCTCGAGTGCCTCGCGCGGGCCGAGGAAGAGCGGGGAGCCATCCACGTGGCTGCGGAATGACGCGCCCTCGTCGGATATCGCGCGCAGGGGCGCAAGGCTGAACACCTGATAGCCTCCGCTGTCGGTCAGGATTGGACCTGACCACCCGTTGAAGCGATGGAGGCCGCCGAGTTCCCGGATCGCCCCGAGACCGGGCCGGATCATGAGGTGATAGGTGTTGCCCAGAATGATGGGGACGCCTAGCTCGCGAAGCTCCCGCGGGGAGATGCCCTTCACGGAACCCTGGGTGCCGACCGGCATGAATGCCGGCGTGGCGAAGTCGCCGCGCGCCGTGCTGATGCGCCCGAGTCGCGCGCGCCCGTCGGTTTTGGTCAGATGGAACATGGGCGAACTGTGCCGGGGCCGACCGGCTCAGCCGAATGGGGCGAGGTTTCTCGCCCGGGAGCGATCAGCGCTGGTTCGGGACCATCCCGCCGAGCATGCCCTGGCCTTCCCATGATTGCGGGCGGCTCCATGGCAACTGCGAGATCTCTTCCCCCCCCGTCGAGTCCTGCGGCGAGGACGACGCGCAACCGGCGCAACAGATCGCGGCGGCCGCGGCCAAGCAGAGCCCAAGGAGACGTGCTATCGAACTCATGACGGGCGGTGCGCCGCGGGATCAATTAGAGATCGCGATGTCGCCCACCGTTGGGCGGACTTTCTGGGACGCCTTGACGATGTCGGCCACTGCGGTCTGCGGGTCCACTTTGGCGACCTTGAGTTTGGCGATCGGCTGGTTGCCGCGGACGACGACCATCTCGGCGTTTTCCGCGAGGCCGCGCTCGCCGCCGACGTTGAGCACGACGAAATTCCACTGGTGGTTGACCGCGACGATCTTGCCCTGGATCCCGGGGGCCGATGGGCGCCCGGCGGCCGGGGCGCCTGGCGTCACGGCGGCCTGCGCCGCTTTCTCGGCCTTCTCCTGGAGTTTCTTTTGGAGGACGTCGATCTCCTCTTGCGCGACTTTGATCTGGTTATCCTTTTGCTTGATGCTCTCGATGATCTGCTCCGGCGTCTGGTCGGGCGGGAACTGCGACTTGAGATTCTCGAGCTGCTGCTTCGCCTCGGTGGCGCTCGTCTCGGCCGTGGCGAGCTTCCCCTTGGTGTCCGTCAGTTCGGTGTTGGCATCGCTGAGCGACTTTTCAGTGGCGGCCAGCTTGGTCTCGAGCCCCGAGGCCTTGGATTCCGCGGCCTCCTTCGCCGCGGTCGTGGCCTGCAGTTTGGCCTTTTCCTCATCCAACGATTTCTTTGTGCCGGCGAGCTCGGTGCTGGTCTGCTTGAGTTCATCGACCTTGGCGGTGAAGTTGGTTTTGGCATTGAACGCGAGCACAGCGGAGGCGATTGCACCGAGGGCAGCGAGCACGAGTACTAGGGTCTTGGCCATGGGCTCTTTCTCTCTTCAGGTTGAAACTTGTTATGATTTTCCTTGGCAATCAAGTGTTTAGGGGAGTGGTGCGGAGCGTGTCAACGGCAATTTTTTTCGTTCCATGGGCGGGTGTGCGGGGGCCTTCGGGAGGGCCGGGCGGGCAGGCATCGCGCATCCAGTCGAGCAACCCCTCGGGAGAAAGCGTCTTTGCGCCGAGGGCCTCCACCGTCGTGCGCTCCTGGATGTCGCCGCTGACGACGACCAGTTCCGAGGGGCGCGGGTGTGACGCCACGGATTTTTCGATGATGGCATCGGCCGTCTGGTGGCTTCCCGCGTAGCGGATCTCCAGTGTGCCTGGGGCGCGGAATTCGCCGGCGCCCCCGCGGCCGTCAAAGGCGACGGAGACACCGATTCCCGAAAAGTCCTGGAATCGCTGGAGCGCGTGGATGAGGGCGCGCCGCGCCGCGCGCGACGCGGGCGCGTGGGGGGCGGCCAACTGTGGCAGCGAGAACAGGACGCTGTGGCCATCGACCACCAGATGCCGGCAATCGGGGGACACGGAGAGCGTTTGGATGGAGGTCAGGAAGCTGCCGCGGCGCCCTTCCTTGCTTGCCGCCGCCGTTTCTGGCGGGCAACCCGCCTGCGCTTCTTGATTTGCTTGTTGTATTGCTTGCCCATGGCGGAAAGGAATGCCCGTCACTTTTTTTCTTGTCAAGGCCGCGGAATGGGGCGAAAAGTCTCGGAGGATGAAGAGGTTCCTCTGCGCTGTAGCACCCGTGTTGTTCGCCCTGGCGCCGTGCCACGCGATTCAGTTGCGCCTTACCGACATGGCGGGTCCAGAATTGATCGTCTCTGGCGAGGACGGCGCCGAGGTCAAACGGTTTTCGGCGGGCACGGTGGGCGAGACGATTGAGGCGGACGGGCAGAAGTTCGTCCTGAGTTTTGGCGAAGATGCGGACGGATCCTGGGTTGCGGTGCTTTCTCCTTCGTCGCCCGAGCCGAAAGATTTCGAACTCAAAGTCTCCAGCGAACTCCCGGCAATCTTGCGTTCTGTGGAGTCGGGCCTGGTCGGCGCTGTCACCATCAACGGCAGGAAGATTCCCGCCGGTATGCTGTGGCTGGCCTCTTCCAACGTGAAGGGACCCGTGGCCATCGCCGCCAAGGAGGAAGCGACGGTGACAGTCCGCTGGGTTGGGCCAGGCATGTCCGTCGAACCGCGCCAGACCCTGGCCGTCTTCGAGGAGTCGAAGGAGCGTGGCCCCGCCGAGTTCGTTGAATTCGCCCAGCCCGACCCCGGGATTCCGCCCGGCCAGATATCGCCGGTGGCGGACCCCGAGATCCTGACGTTGCCGTACGAGCCGGTCATCAATCCCGCCCTCTTGGGGTTCGATTTGGTTAGCATCAGTCCGCGCATCCACGGCCCCGATATGACCCCCTTCGAGGCGCCTTGATGGCGTTCTGCGTTTCTGGGTGAGTCCCGCGTCGGGTTCTGGTGTTGCCCGAGACCGCTGTGCGATGGATGGGGGGCGGCAAAACTGTGGGCGCGCCGAGGATTTGGGATTGACGGATTGGCGTTAACAGCGTAGGTTTAAACCCCCTATTGATGGGGATTGCTCTTTGACAGACCGGAGGAATGGCAAGCCACGAATAGAGAAGAGCTAGAGCACCCCGGGCGTCGGCGCGGGGGCGGGTCCGAGGCCGGTCCCCCTTTTGGGGGGCGGGCGGTGGGCGCCGCCCGGCGTGGCGCCCGCGGTGGGAAGGTTGCGAGGCGCGGCCGATCGCGCGCACCCGGAAGGGCTGCGGCGCGCTGGGCCGCCGGGCACCCCGGGGGAGTCCCGGGTTTGAGAAGAAGATGAGTTTGGGCGCCCCGGCCCGGAAGGGCGGGGGCGCCCGAGAGGATTGCGAACCGACGGAGAGTTTGATTCTGGCTCAGAACGAACGCTGGCGGCGTGGATAAGACATGCAAGTCGAGCGGCCCCGGGCGGTTGGAAACAATTGTCCGGGGCAGCGGCGGACGGGTGAGTAACACGTGGGCGACCTGCCCGGCAGAGGGGAATAGCCCGGCGAAAGCCGGATTAATGCCCCGTGAGCCCGAGAGGGGGAAGCCAGGGACCCGAGAGGGCCTGGCGCTGCCGGATGGGCCCGCGTCCTATCAGCTAGTTGGCGGGGTGACGGCCCACCAAGGCGACGACGGGTAGCTGGTCTGAGAGGACGGCCAGCCACACTGGGACTGAGACACGGCCCAGACACCTACGGGTGGCAGCAGTCGAGAATCTTTCACAATGGGGGAAACCCTGATGGAGCGACGCCGCGTGGAGGACGAAGGCCCTCGGGTCGTAAACTCCTGTCACCGGGGACCAATGGCCGGGGCCGAACGGGCCCCTGGCCGGGATGGTACCCGGAGAGGAAGGGGCGGCTAACTCTGTGCCAGCAGCCGCGGTAATACAGAGGTCCCGAGCGTTGTTCGGATTCACTGGGCGTAAAGGGTGCGCAGGAGGCCCGCCGAGTCGGCCGTGAAATGCCGCGGCCCAACCGCGGAGCGGCGGTCGATACTGGCGGGCTGGAGGGCCGGAGGGGTCGCCGGAATTCCCGGTGTAGCGGTGAAATGCGTAGATATCGGGAGGAACACCGATGGCGCAAGCAGGCGACTGGAAGGCACCTGACTCTGAGGCACGAAAGCCGGGGGAGCAAACAGGATTAGATACCCTGGTAGTCCCGGCCGTAAACGATGCGCATTGGGTGTTGGGGGAATCGACCCCCCCAGCGCCGGAGCCAACGCGTTAAATGCGCCGCCTGGGGAGTACGGTCGCAAGACTAAAACTCAAAGAAATTGACGGGGGCCCGCACAAGCGGTGGAGTATGTGGCTTAATTCGATGCAACGCGAAGAACCTTACCTGGCCTTGACATGCGCCGTTCAGCGGCGGAAACGCCGCGGCCCGCAAGGGCGAGGCGCACAGGTGCTGCATGGCTGTCGTCAGCTCGTGTCGTGAGATGTTGGGTTAAGTCCCGCAACGAGCGCAACCCCCGTGTCCTGTTGCCCGGCCGCGAGGCCGGGGTCTCGGGACAGACTGCCCTGCGACAACGGGGAGGAAGGTGGGGACGACGTCAAGTCCGTATGGCCCTCACGGCCAGGGCTGCACACGTACTACAATGCCCGGCACAGGGGGACGCGATGCCGCGAGGCGGGGCGGATCCCTTAAAACCGGGCTCAGTTCGGATCGCGGGCTGCAACTCGCCCGCGTGAAGCTGGAATCGCTAGTAATGGCGCATCAGCCACGGCGCCGTGAATACGTTCCCGGGCCTTGTACACACCGCCCGTCACATCATGAAAGCCGGCCGTTCCCGAAGCCGGTCCGCGCGAGCGGGCCGCCTACGGAATGGCTGGTGATTGGGATGAAGTCGTAACAAGGTAGCCGTAGGGGAACCTGCGGCTGGATCACCTCCTTTCTAAGGAGAGAGGCGGCGGGCCCTTCGGGGCCATCGCCGCCGACGGTCGATCCCGGGGCCCCGAGGGGCCCCGGCGGCACCGGCGCCAGGCGGCGCCGGGTGACGCGCGAGGGTCGCGCCGCACAGCCTTTCGGCCCAGGGGGCATAGCTCAGTGGCAGAGCGCCTGCTTTGCAAGCAGGGGGTCGCCGGTTCGAGCCCGGCTGCCTCCAGCGCGCGGTGGCGCGGGCCTGTAGCTCAGTTGGTCAGAGCACGCGCTTGATAAGCGCGGGGTCACAGGTTCGAGCCCTGTCAGGCCCATGGGGGCCGTCCTCCGGTTTGGTTTGTTTCCGCGCGCGGCCCCCGGACCGGGGGCGCGGGCGCGGGGGTTCTTTGACAGTCTGGCAGCAAGGTTGAGGTGAAGTGGGAGAGAGAGATTGCAGGGCCATGGCAGTGCCCAACTGCCGGCCCCCGGGCGATTGAGGCCCGGGGGGCGAGCTACGAATTGGGCGCATGATGGATGCCTTGGCGCCAGGGGGCGACGAAGGACGCGGCAGGCTGCGATAAGCCCCGGGGAGCGGCGAGCGCGCTTTGATCCGGGGGTGTCCGAATGGGGTAACCCGGGCCGGGTAATGCCGGCCCACCGCGCGGCATGGCGCCGCGCGGGGCGAGACCCGCCGAAGTGAAACATCTCAGTAGGCGGAGGAAGAGGAAGCGAAAGCGATTCCGCCGGTAGCGGCGAGCGAAAGCGGAACATTGCCCAAACCCCGGCGCTTGCGCCGGGGGGTTGATAGGACCGCGACGTGGGCGGGCGGGGGCTAGGCCGAAGCGGCTGGAAAGCCGCCCCGGAGAGGGTGAGAGGCCCGTGGCCGAAAGCCCCCGAGCGCCCTAGCGGCATCCTGAGTAGCGCGGCACACGTGGAACGCCGCGCGAATCCGGGCGGACCACCGCCCAAGGCTAAATACCACCTGGCGACCGATAGTGAACGAGTACCGCGAGGGAAAGGTGAAAAGCACCGCCGTGAGCGGAGTGAAACAGCACCTGAAATCATGCGCCCGCAAGGTGTCGGAGCCCGGCCTCGTGCCGGGTGACGGCGTGCCTTTTGCTTAATGAGTCTGCGAGTTAGCCTCGGCGGCGAGCCTAAGGGCCGGGAAGAAGGCCCGGAGGCGCAGCGAAAGCGAGTCCGAAACGGGCGAACCTAGTCGCCGGGGCTAGACCCGAAGCGGAGGTGATCTACCCTTGGCCAGGATGAAGCCCGGGTAAAACCGGGTGGAGGTCCGGACCGGTGAACCTTGAGAAGTTCTCGGATGAGCTGAGGGTAGGGGTGAAAGGCCAATCAAACCCCGTGATAGCTGGTTCTCCCCGAAATGCATTGAGGTGCAGCCCCGGAGCGCTGACGGGCGGAGGTAGAGATACTGAATGGACTAGGGCCCCTGGCGGGGTGCTGAATCCAGCCAAACTCCGAATGCCGCCCGGAGAAGCCCGGGAGTGAGGCCGCGGGGGATAAGCTCCGCGGCCGAGAGGGAAAAAGCCCAGACCGCCGGCCAAGGCGCCCCAATGCCGTGAAGTGGAAAGGATGTGGCCCCGCGCTGACAGTGAGGATGTTGGCTTAGAAGCAGCCACCATTTAAACAGTGCGTAACAGCTGACTCATCGACGCGGGGCCGCGCCGAAAATGATTGGCGATCCAACGGCATGCCGAAGCCGCGGGCGCGCGCGCCCCACGGGGCGCGCGCGCGGTAGGGGAGCGTCCCGGGCCCGCCGAAGCCAGGGCGGAAGCCCTGGTGGAGGGCCCGGGAGAGAGGATGCAGACATGAGTAGCGATAAGGCCGGTGGAAGTCCGGCCCGCCGAAAGCCCGAGGTTTCCTGGGGAAGGTTCGTCCGCCCAGGGTCAGTCGGGACCTAAGCCCCAGCCGCACGGCGAGGGGCGATGGACAGAGCAGGCAAAACATTCCTGCACCACCGAAACTTAACCGGCGGTGACGCGGGATCCCAGAGGGGGGCCGGGCGACGATCGCCCCGGCCCCGCAAGGGGACGCGGAGGCCACGGCCGAAGCGGATCCCCCGAAGGGCCCGCCGAGAAAAGCCGCCGGGCATGATAAGGTGCCCGTACCGCAAACCGACACAGGTGGGCTGGTAGAGGATACCAAGGCGCGCGGGTGAAGTCTCCTGAAGGAACTCGGCAATCTGGCCCCGTAACCTCGGAAGAAGGGGCCCCCCCGGCCGCGAGGCCGGGGGGCGCAGTGAAAGGGGTCAACCGACTGTTTACCAAAAACACAGCGCTCTGCGAAGCCGCGAGGCGACGTATAGGGTGTGACACGTGACCAATGCGGAAAGATTAAGGCGAGGGGTGCGAGCCCCGGACCCAAGTCCCCGCGAATGTCGGCCGTAACTATAACGGTCCTAAGGTAGCGAAATTCCTTGTCGGGTAAGTTCCGACCTGCACGAATCGTGTAACGAGTTGACCGCTGTCTCCAGGAGATGCCCGGCGAAATTGTAGTGGCGGTGAAGATGCCGCCTGCCCGCAGCAGGACGGAAAGACCCTATGCACCTTTACTGTAAGCTGCCGTTGCGTCCCTGGCGCGGATACTTAGCGTAAGCGGGAGGCTTTGAATGCCCGGTCCAGGCCGGGCGGGAGCCGCCAATGAAACACCGCCTTTCCGCGCCGGGGCCGCTAACCCCGGCGCCACCGGGGGACCGCGGCAGCGGGTCAGTTTGACTGGGGCGGTCTCCTCCCAAAAGGTAACGGAGGAGCGCGAAGGTCGGCTCAGGCTGGTTGACAATCAGCCCTCAAGAACGCATGGGCAGAAGCCGGCTTGACTGCGAGACCCACAAGTCGAGCAGGCGCGAAAGCGGGCCCAAGTGATCCGGCGGTGGAGAGTGGAATCGCCGTCGCTCATCGGACAAAAGGTACGCTAGGGATAACAGGCTGATCGGGCCCAAGAGTTCATATCGACGGCCCGGTTTGGCACCTCGATGTCGGCTCGTCGCATCCTGGGGCTGGAGAAGGTCCCAAGGGTCCGGCTGTTCGCCGGTTAAAGCGGCACGCGAGCTGGGTTCAGAACGTCGTGAGACAGTTCGGTCCTCTATCCGCTGCGGGCGCCAGGAGATCTGAGGGGCACACACCCTAGTACGAGAGGACCGGGTGTGACGCGCCCCTGGTGTTCCGGTTGTCGCGTCAGCGGCAGCGCCGGGTAGCTATGCGCGGGAGGGATAAGCGCTGAAAGCATCTAAGCGCCAAGCCCCCCCCAAGATGAGATCTCCCAACGAGGCCCGGGGCAGACCACCCCGTCGATAGGCCGGGGGTGCACGCGCCGCGAGGCGCTCAGCCAACCGGTACTAATAGGCCCACAGGCTCGCCCCCGCGGGCCCCCCCGAGGGGGCCCCCGCAAGGGAGCCCGGGCGGCGGCGCCGCCAGAACCCCGCAACCCTCCCTCCCACCTCCCCCCAATCCCTGCCGCCAGGCCCAGGGGCCCATCCCCACGGACCCCCGGGCCTGGTGACCACAGAGCGGTGGCCCCACCCGGTCCCATGCCGAACCCGGAAGTGAAACGCCGCCTCGCCAATGATAGTGCGTCTATAGGTCGCGCGAAAGTAGGTCGTCGCCAGGACACCGCGCCCGGCGGAGCCAGCAGGCTCCCCGGGCGCGCTGCTTTTGCCCCAGAATCCTCCCCACCCACTGCAGTTGCGAGGCGGTTTAGTCGGCCTTGTGGACGGTGATTTGGGTGAAAGGGATGATCCAGCCGTTCGCATTACAGGCCTCGACGGCAAAGCGCTGAAGGCTGCGATGGAGGGCATCATATCGCTCGGCGACGTCGCCGTCGAAGTCGGCCTGGATCTCGAAGTCGAGGGAAGATGGGGCGGCCTGGCGGAGTTCGACTTTGACGTTTCGGATGGCCTCGCGGCCGACGGTTTCGACCAGTCTTCGTAGGATGTGTTCCTGGAGGGTGGCGGGGATCGTCTCCGAGCAGTCGGTCTGGTGGGCATAGTCGATACCCATGGTGGAGGAGACGCGAAAGCCGCGGGAGAGATTGGCTGGGGTCAGGGCGAGGAATGCGGCGGTGGGATAGGTCTTATGGAGGCCACCGACGCGGACCACTTCGACGATTTCGGGGGTGATGGTGATCGCCTTGGCGACGGTTCCGTCGCCGAGCAAGAGCCAGTCGTCCTCGCGGCATGGGAACCATGGTTCGCGGTCCACCGATGGTCTAGAGACCAATTCGCGGAGCTTGCGGAGGGGGAGGCGGAGGACGTGGCCGGGCATGCTGGGGTTGATGAGGGTCGAGAGGAAATCGAGCTTATCGACGCGCCACGGTATCCCATCGATCACGACGCGCTCGCCCTCGCGGACGCCGCCGAGGTTGAGGAGGATGCGAATCTCATCGATGAACAGGGGGATGCTGCTCCGGGCGGCGAGGCCGAGGCCGAGCAGGACCAGTATCAGGAGACCGAGCAAGACCCAATCGCCGGCGTAATAGAGGACGAGCATAGCGGCGAACGTGGCGGCGACCGCGGACAGGATATGGAGCGCGAGGTTGGTGACGCGGGAGTAGAAGGAGTCCTTGATCCTGGCGAAGCGCAGGCCCGAGCGCCGGAGGCGTGCGTGCAGAAGGCGGAACAGGAGGAACGTGGTCGCGGCCGCGATCAGGGCCAGGGCGAGATTCTTGCCGCGCATGCGGAAGAAATTCCTCGCGATGGCGGCAAGCGATTCGATCATGGGCTTCTTCTGATCCAGCATCTGGCGGAGCTGGATCTCGGCGACTTCCAGTTGGCTGGCCGCCTCCTTGCGTCGGCCTTCCCACTGGTCGCGGATCTCTTCGAGGGCGCGGCGCCCATCGCGTTCCAAGCCCGGCTGGCCGAGGAGGGACGCCACCCTGTCCCGGGCGCGTGCGGCGACATCAAGTCGCTCGCGGGCTTTATCGATGGCGCCGCGGAGATTTTCCTCCATGCGGGGCTGTTCGGATGCGCGGCGCAACTGCTCGATGAGGGGGCGGACGAGCCTGATGACCTCCTGCTGGATTTCGAAGGGTTCGTCGCCAGCCTTGGCGAACGAGGCGGAGTCCGCGCCTGACGCCAGCGTCTGGACCTGATCCTGCAGGGTGCTGAGGCGGGCGACAGTCTGGTCGATGTCTTGCTGCTGGGACTCCTTTTCGGGACCGGGCGCTGCGCGCTCCAGTTGCCTGCGCCGCTGCGAGAGTTCGTCACGGAGGGCGGTGCGTTGGGCGACCAGGCCCTCGATCGTGGCGATGAGCGCCGCGTTGGGCGCCGGGGCTTTTGTCGCCGCCTGGGTCGGGAGAACGACGACATTCGTCGACGGAGAGCTTGGCGCCTCCGGCGGGAGTGTGAGCGAGATGATCGCGAGGAGGGCGAACTGGCCGAGCCGGGCGCGGTGATTCATTGCGTGGGCCAAGATAAGGCCGCGCACGGCGAATCCAAGTCCGGGGTGCGCCACCGGGGGGGGAATCCGCAGCCGATCATCCGGAGCGGTCGGTTTCCGGACGCTCGCGCGTGGCGCGATTCCACCGGGAGGGCCCGCGGCCTGAGCGTGTCTCAAAACCTCTGAGCCGAGCCGCCTGGCACAGGCGGCCTACAAATCTTGTAGGGCATCTCTGTGAGATGCCGTGCATTGTCGGGCGCCGCACACCATTGGACGTCCCCTCTACCAACA